>Ga0228710_1000522_pt1 | contig 49373 bp, 30 predicted proteins | sample MedpolnodulmetaG_FD_177995 | JGI IMG/M metagenome (GOLD analysis project Ga0228710, IMG submission 177995) | Root nodule microbial communities from Medicago polymorpha collected in Santa Monica, California, United States - pink nodules | ecosystem: Host-associated > Plants > Roots > Nodule... | reverse complement strand
TTTTCATAAGTTATCTTAGAGAACTTACGAAATTAAGTTGAAAAAAGCTTATGAAAAATGTTATAAGTTGTTTTCAATAAATTCTTTCAAATAGTCTCACAAAACTCAAATAAATTAAAAAACCACATTCTTCTCAACGAAATCCACATTTAATATTTTAATAAATCTTTGGGCTACAATTCTGATCAAAAGTCACCAAGATAAATTTAAAGTATCTTTATTGATCAAAGCAACATTGGTGTCAGCTTAATAGTAAGAATTTGATTTTGAAACTTTAACGAACGTAGGTAGTTAGATCACTTGGGAAACCTTTGTAAATGACTTATAATGTCACTTTATCTTATTAGTAATGTATGTTATAGAATATCATAAAAGTCCTAACCTCTAAATACATATCATAGAAGTCCTAACCAAAGCATGATGAATGTTTTTGTCAAACTTCTGGAAATTCCATCCCAACCTCTTAAAGCATGCATGCAACTTCCAACTTTGGGATCATTTAATTCTTCTTCTTCTTCATCGTCATCGTCATAATCTTCATCATTAATCACAATTGGTCTGGATTTATCACTACCAGGACCATCATATACTTTTTTGAAGGCCAAGGTTCTCAATCTATTACTAGTCCTCCTCACCACCTTTAAATCCAACTTTCTTGTAACTTTTTTCTTTCTTTTCTTTTCCTACAATATACAAAAGAGGTGTTACATAAAGTCCATTATTAAGTAACTAAGTATTGTAATAAGTTGAAGATATGAAGACTCACATAAGATGGTATAGGGTTAGGGTCAGCAGCTCTTGGTACATGGTTCATAGCAGAAATTGGCTCCACAAATGTGTTTTTCGCCATCGGCAGACACTTCTTGATTCTGGTTGAGAGGCTCTCCATCAATAAGCACTTCCGGTAGTTGTTGCTCTAGTCCTTCTGTCTTCTCAAGGTTAGCAAACACCATTTCACAAGTATGGTTTAGGCATAGTGACGTCACCCTAAATGTTTTAGCGCTTGTTACCATACTCACATAAACATTGTATCCACATTTTTGGTTGAACTTACAAACAGCTTTAACTCTCCTTTTGTCATTCTTGGCAAATTTTATTTTTCTGCCATTTAATACATTGTGCTCTCGAACAATGTCCTTAAATTGCTGTTGAGAAGTAAACTCCATTCCCACACTGAATTTAAAGTCTTTGGTGATTTTAGCTTGTGCATTGAACTTATCCATTTTAGATGTCAACAAATTCACGGCCAAATCCTTCTGTACATCAGCAAGATAATTGAAGGATATATTAAGTGATTAATAATGCATAAATTCATATTAACTGATTTGATCGTTTGATAAATTTCACAATATTTAAAATGTCTAGGGTTCGATAGCTCATTTGATTTGATCTAAGATATAACGAGTTTGAGTTTCTGAGTTCAAAGCCAAACGAAAGAGTAAATAAATAGCTTTATTTGAAATGTCAATGTGAACTTCCATTAGTCAAACATAAAGATACTAAAAACTCTTGAAGAAAATATTCTAAGGACTAAAAATGAAAATTTATTTTACAGGGCCTAAAAATTATCTAAACCCTAATTGATAATTGAAGTTATTTTGGATTTGCAATTGATGTTATCTAATTGATAATAAACCCTAATTGATAATTGAAGTTATTTTGGATTTGCAATCGATGTTATTTTGAATCATTAGTTTTAAAAATCGTGGTTGTATCTAACACAACTCCACAAAATCGACTTGTGAGACGATGATTGCCCTCACTTATAAACACTCAGGTCATAGTATCATAATTATCCGGTTCCATTTACAATTTTTTTTATTTTTGCAAATTAAATTTAAGGAAACATCACATCACGTACTGCTGTACTACACTAGCTTACTGGAGTAATAATGGTTGAGTGTTAAGACTACGCTTGTTGATAGAATATATTATTTAATTGATTTATGATAATCTAGCTTTGGATCAAATTATGAAATGAAATAAAATAAAAACTATCAGAAAGCATCATAGCAGCTCAATGCAATGCAATGAATTAGAGCATAAAATATGTATAATGAAAGAAAAAGTAAGGAAACATTTTTTTTTTTTTGTACAAAAAGTTAACATGTTTTCTGAAGAGATGAGTAAAAAGTAAAAACAAAGGCTTCTTTGAGAAGACAGAACCTGCATAAACAAAGAATTAAGGAGAGAAAGTGAAGATCTAGTTTGTAGATATGACCTGAAAATGTTGTAGGTGTGTGATGGAGCTTCCTTTTCACTCTCCTTTTTGAGATGCTACCATGGTGTGAGTGAGGGTTGAGTTTCAGCTTGAAAATGAATTTTCTAACTTATTCTAACCCTTGAAAGTTGAAAGTATATGCGTAAGTCTTAGACTTGTAGCCTAAAATAATCGTATGATGTAATGGGGGATATGTGTCATCAATGTATTGGTTGGAACTGGATTTTTGGATGGGGACAGCATGTACTTCCTACTTTTTTGATCATAAACCTTTGCATTCAAAAAACAAAAAGCTGTTTCAGTTTTTTTCCCTTTCTAGTGTAACATGTATTGTATTTTATATTTTATAATAAGATAAAATGAATATATCATACCCATGAGCCTAAAGAATGGGCTGGATGAAGGAATCTCTCATTTTAATGTTTTTATTAAAAAAAAATCTTATTTTTTTTATTGAGCAATTAAGAAAATAAAACGAGGGTTCAGATCCTTTCAAGATTAATGCTTAGTGTCTGTTTGGTACAACATTTACAAAACGGTGTTTGATGGAAATCACGGCAAAAAACCACGTAAACATAGAAATTAGTATTTGGAGTTTCTGAAAATCACCGCAAAAATATATCAGAAATGTGCAAACGTGTTTTTGTGTACTATAAACGGGACACCAAACACACTCTTAGTATGTGTTTGCTTTGGCGGTGGAAATTCCACGATTTCCCAAAATCACAATGGCAATCCACATTTGCTGCGAAACTAGGAATATGTGTAACGTCTTTCCAAACATGCATGTAATGGTTCTACTCAATTGGAATGGAAATGCAAACAATATTCTATTGGTTCATTCAAAGAAGAATTACAACTTGATAATTATAATCGTTTGTGATAGATAACAATAATTAAATAAGAAGATGAAGTAACAATAAGAAGAAGAATAGAAAGGAACTAGAATCAGAGAGAGAAAAGAAGTTACATCACACATATTTTATATCTTAATTCTTTGATTTCTGTTTTTTCCGCAGCACAAAACACTTGCACCCAACTGAACTTCTCAAAATACCTATATATACACATGCGTGACTTAAGTCTCGCTGCGTGAGTTAACTCACACTAATTTTCAAGCTTTGCGGCAGGCTTTTTCAACAAGTGGTTATATTATAACTTGTCCTTAATTGCTGCATAACATTGGACTGTCCACATGATATACAAGTGTATGCGGTGGAGGCTAGAAAACAAGCAGATCCACATGTTTAGTTTAGATTTTAGAAGGTGACTCAAGGCGTGGCCAAATCATGTGGCTTAAATTTGATTAATCAAAATTTGAATGATTAAAAGATATTACTACCATACAAAATTAGGGACAAGCCTTGAGTTTGGTTTTGGCTTTAAGCATTTGAATGGAAATCGTAGTGTAATCTGGCTTTGGAAAACTTGCATGAGTTAACTCACGTGGGGTATAACACCTGCGTGAGTTAACTCATGTGACGTGACTTAAGTCACGCATGTGTAAAAAATAAGTTCGATTTTTTTTTACACTTGCGTTAGTTAACTAGCGCAGGGGTATTTTGGTCAGTTTGGCTGGGTGGGAGCGAAACTTACTGGGGAAGAGCAGAAATCTATTTCTTTAGCTTTTTCTTATTTATAAGAGTTCACATTCCTATTTCACATATTGCCCCTTTTATCTTTTTGACTCATTACAAGGCACTTATACTATATAGCACATGCACTTTTCAAATTGGATGAGTCTGAGTGTCGAACAAGTGTCAAACACGCGTTGGTGACTAACACCAACACATATGATTATCTTGAATTAATTCATTTTCTTAAATTATTATCTTTGTTAGCGTATTGATGTCCGTGTCATGTCTAATATCCGTGTTCATGTTTCATAGATCATAAGGCCGTATTATTTTGACTAAAATCCTCTCCATTTTCCTTTTTCTCAATTTTTATCATTACTTTAGTTTTAAAAATATAAATACAAAAGGGTGACATTAATTGAGTCCAAGTCTTTTTTATACACTCCAAAATATTAAAAAAAAAATATTAACAATAAAGAGAATAAATGGAAAGTTAAATGGATAAAATTCTAACTATTATTACCAATGTCTAATATTTCTGAATTCCATACAATCCACAGCATTTTTCACACTCAAGATTAAACCATACTAGTCGACCATTTAACTACAAGACATCAATTTTAACATAAGACCAAATTAAATGGGACTCACACTAGGGTTTAAGAGATGGTGAATATTAGTCATTTAGCTTTGAAGAATATGATGATGTTGTTCCTTTTTCCTTAGTCACCCACCACTTAGAGTGATCTTTCTTTTCTTCTGTCTAACAAATCAAATGAACCAACAAAGAAAAAAACAAAAAGACTCGATGCTTGTAATACTTCTAAAAAACAAAAGGATAAAAGTATGGAGTCTTTTTATTTTCTTCTTTGGGTTCATTTGGTTTGATATTACTTAAAGTCTTTCCCTTTGACCTCTCCTAATATAACAAACACAATAACAAGTTAGAGTAATAAAAAAGTTGTACACGTTATTGGTATAAAATGAAGTTATTGGTATCTTAAAAGTCCTAATCAAAGCACGAGGAATGGAATTTTTTCAAGCTTTTGGAAATTCCATCCCAACTTCTTAAGGCATGCATGCAATTTCCAACTTTCGGATCATTTAACTCCTCCTGCTCCTCATCATCATCCACATCATCATCATCGTCGTCGTCATAATCATCATCATTAATCACAATTGGTCTGGATTTATCACTACCAGGACCATCATATACTTTTTTGAAGGCCAAGGTTCTCAATCTATTACTAGTCCTCCTCACCACCTTTAAATCCAACTTTCCTGTAACTTTTTTCTTTCTTTTCTTTTCCTACAATATCCAAAAGAGGTGTTACACAAAGTCCATTATTAAGTAACTAAGTATTGTAATAAGTTGAAGATATGAAGACTCACATAAGATGGTACAGGGTTAGGGTCAGCAGTTGTTGGTACAAGGTTCACTGCAGAAATCGGCTCCACAAACGTGTTTTTAGCCAACATATTTCCATCAGCAGACACTTCTTGATTCTCGTTGAGAGGCTCTCCATCAACAAGAACTTCTGGTTGTTGTTGCTCTAATTCTTCTGTCTTCTTATAACATGCATCGCGTCTTTTTGTTTTTCTCTTTCCCGGTTCATTTGGTTTAACATTGCTTACAGTGTTTACCTTAGGCCTCCCCTGATATAACAAACACATTAGCAAGTTAGACAAAACTAACACAAAAACAAAAAAGAACAATTAATTTAGCAGAATAAAACTATAAAATTACCCTCTTTTTAGGTTCTTGATTGATATTGTGTTTAACAAAGACTTCCTTAATCCACTTAGACCTGGAACTCTTCAAATTTAACACCATTCCACAAGTATGCATCGGACGTAGTGACCTCACCCTAAATGTATTAGTCTTTTTTGCTATACTCGCAAAAACATTGTATCCACATTTTTGGTTGACCCAACAAACAGCTCTAACATTCTTTTTGCCATTCCTGGCAAATTTTATTTTTCTGCCATTTAATACATTGAGCTCTCGAACAACGTCCTTAAATTGGTGTCGAGAAGTAAACTCCATTCCGATACTGAATTTGAAGTCTTTGGTGATTTCAGCTTCTGCATTGAGCTTATCATATTTTGGCTTACCCTTCGTTTCGGAATCTTCATTAGATGCATTGTCCAATTCATTTGTCAACTTTTCGTTATCCATTCCACACACTGTGCTTCTTAATAACATCCTGATAACTATCATAATTCATATTAACATCAACATTTATATACATATGAAGTTTTATATATAACATTAATAACTTCAATACTACGAAGTCTCAACAGGCGCGAGTCACCTAAGAGATCATGACCGTAAGAGGTGTCCCTAGTTGCTCTTTCCTTACCATGTCCTCCTTTACTGAAGGACAATTCTCACTGTATAGCAAATTTTTAGCCAAAACCACTTGTAGTGAAGGATGATCCTCTTTTAATGAGGAAACAAAGCATAATTTATTCCAAGTATATAATCCTTATATAGTTCATAAAATAATCACTTAATTTATGTCATTGTTACATACAGAGGGAATGAATGAACAGCAATCAAGGTCTATGTTCCACAAATGAAACTAAAGTTTATACCATGGAGTTTATATATTAAAAGTTACTATAATGATTCTAAATACTCAAATTGAGTAAATAATAAATAACGTATAAGAATGATAAGGAGTCAAAACAATTGCAAGCAATCCAATAAAACAGCTCATAATCTCGCCTGATGAGAACAATAACCAAATCATCATTAGTCCTGGAACCTATAAATTTGGAGTTGTTGGGCCTAACTCAACCTTAAAAATTCATGAGAATTCTCATAATTACGGCTAAGAGAGTGACTTGATTGACGCAGGGTTCAACACGACCTACATATTTATTAAGGAAAGTCGAAGGTGGAGCACTTATAAAGGCGGTCCAAATTAGAATTTCTCTACAAACTAGACTAGCCTTACAGGAGTCATAATGGTTCAGTGCTAAGAGTATATTCTAAAAATGATAATTAATATTCTAAAAACTTGATGAAAATATATATCATTTTAATTAATATATGATAATCTAGCTCTGGTTCAAATTAGGATATAAAATGAAATAAAATAAAAACCATTAGAAACCACCAGAGCTGCTCAATACATTATAGGCATGGTTAATCCACGGAGCATATAGTACTCAAGACAAAGGTAGAACAAACAATAAAAACACAAGAAAAGAACATAAAGAAAAAGAAAACATAATCTATACCAAGTCTAATGTTTGGTTCATTGGTAAAAAGACAAACCTCAAACAGGAGATTCTGGATTCCAGTCCGGATGATGTCTCTTTGTAAGTTGTTTTTAAGCCTTCAGATCTTTCTGCTTTGAACTAGAGACATGTTTTTTTGCTAGTTAAAATAATGAAAGATAAAGCATTGGACCTAACCGTTGGTAGAGAAGTGAATGAACAAGACAGTATCCAGTGACAGATCTGGTTGCTTGCTAGTTGCTACTATGGTATGAGGGTGGTAAACTAGTTATGTTGGTATTTCATAGTATTTGAGGTAATGAGTTAAATGTTTGTACTTTCTAGTTGTGGAGTTCCAAACTTCAAAATGGAATTGTCTAACTTCACAGGTAAGTATATGTGTAAGCCTAAGGTTGGTACTTTGTAGATCATGATGGTGACAACTCGTACTTACCTAGTACTATGTTTGGGTGATAATAAACCTTTGCATTCAAAAATAAAACAAAAAGCTGTTTGTTATTACATGTTGTATATTACTTCCTCTGTCCCATAATACATGACATAGTTGACCCTATTACGCACACTAATGCATAATTTTGAATTTAAATATCTTGAATAATATATTAGAAAAAATTATGAAAATTTGATATTTTGAAAATAATCATCGAGACGAATCTAACGACATCTTATATGATATTATTTATCTTTGTATATTAGTAGAAAAATATCGTCAAACTAATTTAAGTCAAAATTGCACATTTTCAAATGGGTCATCTATTGCTGGATGGAGGAAGTATATTATATGATTAAATAAAAAATAAAAATGGATATATGATGAAACTCTTGGGCCCGATGGATTACACAACCCTGAAATAAGTCAATCAGAAGATAACATAAGATGAAAAAAAAGTCGATTAGATTGTATCTCTCGATAAGTTTTGTGCGACGGAAGTTATGGAGCAATTTTCAATCCTCGTTGACAGTCAAACTCATGAATTAAAAATAAAACTTTCTGGAAAAATCATTCACATTTCACACCCATTAATTGTCCCCAAAACCCCAAATTTCTCTATTTCATACCCTAATCTCTAAAATTGATAGATATGCATGAAGAAAGGAATCAAATTAGAATATGAATGAAATAAAACTATATGAAAGTTGGTTTGGCCTAAACACACACAACATGAAACAAAAATGTTACATATAGAACTCAAACTCAAGATCAGAAACACACCCTGCGAATATAGAGAAATTAGGAATAAATTTACAGGTTTTCAGAAAAGCAGAACAGACAGGAGAAAAACCATGATAATTGAATATATGTACATTATTAGTGTAAATTTTTTAACACATTCCTCATAAGAAAGCAATTATTGGTTTTATACCACCGTATCAAAATACATATCATACAAGTACTAAACAAAGTCCCCTCGAAAAAATTAAAAAGTCCTAAACAAAGCATGATGAATGGATTTTGATCAAACTTTTGGAAATTTCATCGCAACTTCTTAAGTCATGCATGCAACTTCCAATTTTCGGATCATGTAATTTGTCTTCTTCTTCTGCATCATCATCGTAATCGTTATCATTAATCACGATTGGACTGGCTGCGTCTCTCCCAGGACCATCGTATACTCTTTTGAAGGTCAAAGTTCTCAATCTATCACTAGTCCTTACCTTCTTTAAGTTCAATTTTCTTGTCACTTTTTTCTTTCTTTTCTTTTCCTACAATATCCAATAGAGATTACATAAAGTCTATTATTGAGTAACTAAGAATTGAAATAAAATGAAGACAAACAGGCTCACATCAGATGGTACAGGATCAGCAGCTGCTGGTACAAATTTCATCGCAGAAATTGGCTCAGCAACTGTGTTAGTAGCTAAAATATCTTGATCCAGAGGCTCTCCATCAGCACGCACTTCTAATCCTTCCATCTTCTTAGAAGTACTATGTGCACGGAGTCGATTATTTGTTTTTTTCTTTGTTGGTTTGACATTGCTTGAAGTCTTTTCCTTCGGCCTCGCCTAATATAAAAAAAGAAACACAAAAACAAATTATATATACCAAACATAATAACAATGAAGAACAATTCATTTAGCAGAATACAACTATAAACTTACCCTCTTTTTAGGTGCAGCTGTTGGAAGCTGTTGTATAGCAGGTTCTTCTTCTTTGTAATCGTGTTTAACTACGTCTTTTGCAACCTGCTTAGACTTGAAACTCTTCATAGCAGACACCCTTCCACAAGTATGCTCTGGACATATTGTCCCAACCCTAAATGTGGTAGTCCTTACCACTCTGCTCACAAAAATAGTGTATCCACATTTTTTGTTAAACTTACAAACAGCTCTAACCCTCCATTTGTCGTTCTCGGCAAATTTTATCCTTCTTTCATTTAACACATTGTGCTCTTGAACAACATCCTTAAATAGTTGCAGAGAAGAAAACTCCATTCCGATACTGAATTTGAAGTCTTTGGTGATTTCTGTTTCTGCATTGAACTTATCATATTTTGGTTTACCTTTCCTGCCAGAATCTCGCTTAGATGCATTGTCCAATTCAACTGTCAAGTTCTTGCTATCCATTCCACACGCCTTACTTCTGAATATCATCTTTGATAACTATCATATCAACATTACATATGAGGTTGTATATATAAATATGTATAATAATATAACATTAATAACTTCAATACTTTTAAGTCTCAACAGGAGTCACCTAAGAGATCTTAGCATGTAGTAAAGTAAGTTAAACATTATGATCGAATGAGGTGTCACTACTTGTTCTTCGCTTACCACACCCTCCTTTACCGAAGGACAATTCTCACAGTATAACAATTTTTTGCCAAACCCTCCTTCCACTTTTAATGAGGAAACATAGCATAATAATTTTATTTTATTTTTTGTCAAGTAGCCTAATGGCTGAAGCTTACACATTTTAAATGTGGAGAAGTGGGGAGACTGGGGTTTAAACCCCAGCCCCTACATAATATTATCCTTGCAGCTACCAACTGGGCTGCGCTTACGGGACATAGCACAATTCATATTTCATTCCATGTATATAATTACTTACAAAATGAATATATTATGGAGATATGTTCTAGGCAGTTTTGTTGAATTGTTACAATTGCTTTGACTCCTTATTATTTCTACACTTTACTAACTCAATTTGAATATTTAGAATCATTATAGTAACTTTTTTTTTGCTAGATAAATAGGATGACATTATTGACGTGAAAACTTACCCACAAAAGTGGGGATCCCAGGATCAAACCCGGGTCACGTCAGCCTAGCAATAACATTTATCGGTTGAACTAAGAGATGAAGACAATTATACATTATAGTGACTTTTAATATATAAATTCCACGATATAAACTTGAGTTTGATTTATGAAAAATAGGAGAACAGGAACAAATCATCATCATTGCCAGATTTTTTTGACTAAAAATTTAAAACAACATCAACATATTTTGTTGACTTCCACACCATTTTTCACACTCATGACAAGATTAAGTTACTCAAGAATCAACATGCAGCAAGAAATAACAACACAATCAAACCATCAATAAAAAAAGAAGAACAACAATCTACATTAACCACTGATCATACATAAAAATAAAACCAATTTTTAGAAAAGAATCATTCACACGCTAATTTGTTCCCAAAACACCAAATTTCTCTATTTCACACCGTAATCTCTGAAGTTGGTAGACATGCATGAAGAAAGGAATCAAATGGAACTCACACTAGGAGGGTTTGATGAGAATGTGAGATTGTTCCTTTTTCCTTGCTGCTTTCTCTTTCTCTACAATTTTTCATTTCCTACAGAGAAAATGATAATTTTTCTCGTAACGGGTTGGTTTATTGCAACGCCTATAAGTAAGGTTACCCCAATCATCATTAACACACCAATTTTTACTAGGGAATGCTAACGTGATCCAAGGGTATTGGTTAAACATGCAAAATAAGTAAGGTTTTAAGAAAAAATTGTATAATTATTATTTGATCAAAAGTAACGTCTTATATTTTTATATTTTTAACACAAAATTTTATATAAATTTTTTAACTAATGTCTTGAGGGTACTAGTTAACAAAACCCTTTTTTTTTTATCCCTTCATTTTAAAATGATTTTTTTTTAAAATAATTGTTTCAAAATTAATGTTAGTTCATGTTTTTGAAATACAATGATGAAAGGAAAGAGAAAGGTAAATGTGAACTTAACTCGGTTTGTAAGGATATTGCATATTATATGTAGTATTGAGGTTCGAACTCCACACATTCCTTTTATTCATCTTAAAAAATTGAATTTCTAGCCACTAGATTATTTGACAAACAAAAAGGTCATTTTATCAAATTATCTTTATTAATTATCGGTTTGTTTTCCACTAAACTAAAAAAAAATATTGAAAGTTATGTACATAATATTAATTAAAGGATACAATTGAAATAAAAAATTATTATTGTATTAGAAACTGAAAATGCCATTCATTTTATGAATTGTTTTTTGTTATAGTCACACTTATTTTAATACTATCTCAGTTATTTCTTAAGTGTTGTTTTGATATTGTTTACACGAACCAATGAAAATTTTACTAGTTTTCATAAACAATTTCATAAATTTCATTTATTATCCTTAACTATTTATTATCTTAACTCACTTATCCTTTACAAAAAGAAAAAAAAATCTTAACTTAGTTATCTCTCTTAGCAGTAAATAAGTAGAGATAAATTTCGTAAAACAACATTTAATATTATCTTGTAATTTGAAAACGACACAAAATTTCTTAAAAATGACACTTTAAAAAAAATTGATGGTGTAAATCATTAATCATGGATTATGAGTTTGTTTACAAAATTATCTTTAATTAACTATATTGAAAAGAGAAATTAAAAATGAAAAAAAGAGTAGTAAATGATATAATAAAAAAATTGTTAAGTTTTTTTATAATAAAATTCTACATAGCTTAATATCAAAACACACCCGCTCTAAATGCTAAGATGTGGAGAATACATATTTCAATTTGCGCTCCATCACATCAAATGCCTTACTACCTTTATCATCTTAATTTTATTTACGAGATTTTTGGTTTATCTTTTTCAAGTGAAATAAATGATTTTAATTGATTTTTTTTTTGATAGATAGACGAAATGGCAAAGCCATTATAAACTCACACATAAGTGGAGGTACCGGGGTTCGAACCCCAGTCATGGCATCCGGCCTAACAATTTCGGCATTTTGCCAGTTGAGTTAGGACTTCTGGATGATTTTAATTGATTTTTAGGCGATAGTAATAGGAATTTGGAATTTCTCCTCTTTTTATTTTTGTGCAACCATCTCTCATTTTCTAATCAAACGGTTTAGATAAGTTGTTGAGATTGAGTGAGCGGAACAAACATTATGAGAGAAAAAGGAAAGAGAGGACCCAAAATCCTAATAAAGGAAGAGTCCAATGTCCAATAAATGCACACTTCACACCAACAAAAAAATTATTGAGTAAACCACCAAATAGGTCTCTGACTTTGTAAGTCATTCTCAAATTAGTCTTTGGTTCTATTAATATTTCAAATTAGTCTTTTTCTTTGTCAAAAGTTTCTTAATTAGGTCTTTATCTTTATGTTTTTGTCACATGATGAAGAACCTAATTGAGAAACTTTTGACAAAGACAGAGTCTAGTTTGAGATATTAGTAGAGTCGAAAACTACTTTGAGAATGACTTAAAAAAAAGGACTTATTTGATTTGATGGTTTACTCGAAAATTATTTGATCATGGATTTAGATCCACCCACACAACTTTCTTTTATGTAATTCCACATCTTATTTCTATTTATCTTTCTCTTAACTACTCCCAAACTCCTAATAATCATCTTCCCATTTTCCCTCATCCTTTTAGGTACCATTTGGTCCAGCTTTTTTTTCAGCTTCTCTACATTTTTAAGGAGAAGTTAGGCCAAACACGATATCAATAAAGTACCTTTTAAAAAAAGTACTTTTTTTAGAATGCATAAAATTGAATAGAATGAGCTTTGACCAAAAGTTGTTGAATGCTACCTCAAAAAACCACTTCTCGACAATTTATTTCACAAGCACATCTCTTCAACTCAACTCACACTGGCAACCTTTTATTTTATTTTTTCAATATGGTTTTTTCTTCCATTTTTTATTTTTATTTTTTTGAACCGGTCCATTTAATTTTTTTTAAGGAGGGTCCATTTAATTTTAATATCTAATTTTGAAGGAATTTTATTATCTTTTTATCACTTATATATTAATTTCAATATCTTTTAATTATCACAACCTCGCAAATATTTTTATTCATGTTGTCATTGAATGACACCGAATATTTTTATTCTCTTTCTTCAACCTCGGAAATATATACACTTAAATTAGCGTTTAGAGTAATATTTTATGCCCGTCTGTCTGTTTTTTTTGCTACGTTAATGCGTATAATTTTTTTTAATGTTGCGTAATGCGTATAATTATTTTTATAAAATTTTGATTTTAATTAAAAGTACAAGTGTAGTTGCCTAAAATAATTATACTTATATATATTTTACATATTTGTATTGTAACAAACTATGCATATCTTTTTCTTACTAAAAAAACTAAACATATCTTTTTCAATAACACCAGCAATGTAACAAATATAATATTATACAATATAAATTCTTATCTTTTTGACTGACACTAAAAATATGGTATTCTTATAACAAAATTTGTTATAGAGTATAATTGGAAAAGAAAAAACCAACTATTCTCATTATATATACACATATTATAGATATATTGTTCAGCTCCACAATTCTTTCACGTTACACAAAATAAATATAGTATTTATAAAAATATATCTTTTATATTTTAAATATTTTTTTCCTTAAAAAATATTTTAAACATTTTTTTATTTAGTATGTTAATTCATAATAAATTCAAAGTTTTGTCCTTGTGGGCTTATCCCAGTTGATAAAGATAACGCATAAATATATGCAAGGTCTGGGGTTCGAACCTTGGACACCACCAAAAAAGTAATAAATTCAAAGTTTTGTACAATATTTTGCCAAACAACTTTTAACTTAAGAACAACTTTAAAACTAAAAACAATAAAGAAACCAAACAGTTTTAGCTTCTTCCTTAAAGAGTTTTATTTTAACTTTATTTTAAAGTAGCTTTTAGACCGAAAAAAAGTCTGACCAAACGATACCTTAGTCTCATTTTATTTTTTTTGTTAAAAATGGATTTTACTCCTTTTCTTTTTCAATAACAAATGGTTAACCAAATGGTTAACAAAATAAACCAGATGAATGTGATGCTGACACGTTATAGTTACTTCAAATTAAACAAAACCCCTTCAATCCTCACATTATACGCAAAAATCCCGCACCTTTTTCCTTGGCATCTTTAACTTCACTTCCTTGTTCTTCAAGTAACCATACACACCATGGCTGCTTCAATCTCGTTGACTTTCCATTCCTCGGAATCCACACCATCCCATTATTCTACTCTTTCTCTTCACCTGGATTCTCTCCTTTTAACACCTTTTCACCTTTGCGTGTTCTTCAAAAAGCTTCAGCCTTTTCTCACGTTCATACCATCAATATCCCTATACTAGGGTAGCTGCAGTTCTTTCATTTCCCAGAGAGATTTTTTGAGCTTTTATCAATTTTCTTCATCTGGGTGTTTGTCATTTTGTTCAAGTTTGATTCTTTTGTTGATGATCACGCTTTGGATATTGTGCATAAACAGTAAGATTCCTGACTCCTGTTGTTTTCTCTTGTTTTTTATTTGTTGGTTTTGTGCTTGTGTTCTGTTCTTGTAATCATGCTTTTTATTTTGTTGGTTTTTTATTTTATTTTAGTAAATACCCAAATTGGTACCTGAAATTGTAGGGTTGAATTGCCATGTTATGAGTATTTGAAAATGATCCTTGAAATCACATAATGCTAATCAATTTTCCCCTATAAATCATGGACACGGCACACTGACACAGATAATAATTTAAGAAAATGACATAAGTCTGTGTAATCGTAGGTGTCGTGTTGGACACAGATGCGTGTTTGACACTGAACACACCTATTCGGAGGAGTGTCCATGCTTCATAAATTTTCTCCATTGTTTTAATTTGTTATCAAATGTTTGTTTGCCATTATTCATTTATATTATGATTTGTATCACTGTAGATTTTCCAGATTCATAGTGAGACACCATGATTTTGTAACAGATGTTATTCCAGAAAAGCCAATGTGATACCAAACATAAACTTAATTTCAAATTCATCCTCAATTTTACCAACTTAATGTCATTTTGGACCCTAAAAATACTAACAGAGACAATTTGATTAACATTTTGAGTGTTAGGAATCATTTTAAAATAATTGATAATGCGAGGGACTATATTGTTGCAATCTTACAATTTCAATGATCAATTTGAGTATTTACTCTTTTTTTTATCACATTACAACACAAACATCACCATGAAAAACACTAAGTTATATCCTTTTTGTAAACATTGCTTGTTCCTTGATGCTGATTTACCATTTTCCTTATACAATATGGGCTTGTAAACATTGCATGACATAATATGGGTACTTTTTCACCTTGTTGTACTTTTTTCAACATGGGCTTCTTACAAATTTTGTTGGAAAATGATTCTTTGGACCGATGAAGTTGAAAATTTCTTAGCTCATCATGTGCTAACTTGTTAGGAATTGATTAAGTTTCATACAATTTTCAAATTTTTCACACCCTGTAATGTGACATTGGTAGTTTTTCTGTTCAAAAAATCAAAATATCTTCAGTGTGTAGTTTTTCAATGAATTTGATACGTTTTACTCTTGTAGAATTTGTAATTAAAATCTGTTCCATCTTTCTGACTTGTTTTTGCCTTACTTTCCCTAATTCTAGGTTTATGATATGTCGTCTGATTTTAAGTTAGTCATTGCTACTGATCATGACTCTGAAGAGCCAGGGTTAGGCAACACTATAGGTTCAAACATATCACTAGATGAAAAAGGTAAGGCAGTGCACACAACTTTCAATGGAATTCGTGACCAAGGAAATTTTTCGCCAAAGAACTACGCAACAAATGCAGAGCGAAGAGCTTTGTATGATAGGTGTGAAACACATTTCATTTTCCACAGTTTTTGTTCATAAATATTTTGTTTCAATCAAATTACATTTCTAGCTTATTGCGATGTACTGAAGTTTTTCCTTTTCGTTGATTTCATTTCAATTCTGCTACTACGAATTTGGCACAAAATTTTCCACTTTGAAGCATTTTCCTTTCTTTGGAGTTTAATCTTATGATGTTATAATTAATATTTTTAATTGATGGTATAAATAATACGTGAAGCACATTAACCTTTACAAACAGAGTTCTAAAAGGAAATAAAGCTACAGCTGGTGATAATGGCAGTGTTCATGTTAATGAGGAGGAAAGGCATCGATTGCATGGATCAGCTAAGAATAAGCCTGTACCACTTATCTCCGGAACAGCTTATTGTATTTCATCTTGCAGCATGATAATGTTGAACAAAATTGTTTTATCAAGTTATAATTTCAATGCAGGAATATCATTGATGTTTTATCAAGTAAGTTAGTTTCTGTTGCTGTTTTTGCTTTGTGAGAACGATAAATGATGGCTAAAGATTTTTAATCAGACCGTATGTGATGTTTATTCTTCCATTTACTTTGCAGAACTTCATAAGTACTCTGGTTGTTGTTCTACTGGCTCTATGTGGCAGAGTTTCAGTTGAAAAGCTCAACTGGAGGCTTGTTCGAGTCTGGTTGCCAGTAAATGTGATATTTATTGCGATGCTTGTCTCAGGCATGTATAGGTATAAAATGAACTTTTTGTTTTATATATTTTTATTTAAGTCCTCCGTAGATGTTGAACCTGATACCCTATTTGAGAGGATGTACATTAAAATTTTGATGCAGCTCAATTCTGTAGCAAACAAACAATACAACTCTCTCTCACAATACAACTCGTGTTGTTCCTATCTATACACTTAATGTCTTCTGGTGCATTTATTTCAGTTTGAAATACATAAACATCGCAATGGTGACAATTCTCAAGAATGTGACCAATATCATAACAGCAGTTGGAGAATTATATTTATTCCGTAAACGTCAGAGTTCCAAAGTTTGGACCGCAATGTTTGTGATGGTAAGTGACGTTCTTGTATTATACTCATTGATTTGCTTTTAATTTTAGACAAACTTGAATTTATTGATTGTTGGCTAGGACCGTGTTATGGAAATGATCTGACATCTCTATATTTAAATATTGGATGGAAACATCATCTTGTCTTACGGAAATCTCATGTGTTTGAACTTTGAATAATCAGGTAGCAAATTCTCAAAGTAGTCAAGAAAATCTTTGTTAGTATTGAATGTTCAATTTGCATTTTACTGTTTGAATCAAGACTAAACATGCTGGGAAATTCCAATGCAACAATATCTAACACCAGTTAAATTTGAGAAAATTAACATTTTATATTTGAATTCTTGGTGATGCCATGTTTGTGAAACCTTTCTTTGGTCGGACATTTATGGTTCTGCATAGTTGGAAATGAAATCTATTTGTTGCTTCAGCATCTAAAAAAAATGCAAAAAATAAAATGTTGTTACTAATTTCATTTGTTCAACTTTTATGTTTCATTTGCTGAAGAAATTTAGGAAACATACATCATGTGGTTCTTTTAAGTTGTTTAATTGTACAAGATTGGTCCATTAGGTTTTTCTTGTCCTAGATACTCATATAGGTCCTTTAAGACTCAAACATGGTGTTGATCTTTTTTGAGATTCTGATTATTCTGTTAAAGAAATGCCTATGTGGCTGTTTTGGTGCATGTATTTGAACGTTCCCCTCTTGTATGTACTTTATACAGATTATCTCTGCTGTTAGTGGAGGTATTACAGATCTCTCCTTTGATGCAGTCGGTTATGCCTGGCAGATTATGAATTGCGTTCTTACTGCAAGCTATTCGGTATGCATATTTAGTCCTTGTTTTCTTTCCATATTTGTAAGAGCCTTCTCAACTTGTTACCGGGATTGATAGTTATGAGAATGAAAACCTTTTTCTTGAAGAAAATATAAATTATATCCAATTTAATCTTTGATTGAATGTTCTTTTTCGCAACAGCTCACTCTCAGGTGGGTGATGGACGAAGCGAAAAAGTCGACAAAATCTGGTTCTCTTAACGAAGTGTCAATGGTGTTGCTCAACAATTTATTGTCTTTACCTTTTGCAATCGTCATGATATTCATTTTTGGCGAGTGGGATTATGTAATACATGCGTGAGTGAATATGTTTCTATGTTTTGAAATTCAACGAAGCTTTCTGCATTCTCACTGTGATTTTTGTTTTGGTTTCCAGCGACGTAGTTAAACTGCCGGCATTTTGGGCTGTCGCAACAGCTAGTGGATTAATTGGCCTTTCTATCAGCTTTACCTCAATGTGGTTCTTACATCAAACTAGCCCTACAACATACAGGTAGTTTTTTGAAGTTCAAGTTCAATACTCACAGGTTGCCCTTCTAAATGTTGCACAAATACGACAGAACCGAACCAATCCGTTACAAAAGTTTCGTAAATCAGAATCAAATTGTTAATGGTTCGTCCTCAACCAAACGGAAGTGGTATAAAGGTTCCGTGCACTATTATGTGTTTTCAAACCAAACCAAAACCACCTCTGCAAAAAATCTGAACTGTACCTTTTGAAATAAATTTATTCTTTGTGAACGGAGCTGCTATTATTAACCAATATTCGGAATGTTAAAAAAACTGAAAACCAAATCGAATATTATGATTGTTAATGAAACCAATAACCAAGCCATTAGGCCGAACCAAATCAAACCACACCATAAAGAACCGAACTGTGATGTCATGGACTAAACTGCTCACACAATTCGATTCTTTTTGGTGCGGTTCAATTTTTTATTTTTTAACAGTCCTAGAAACTAAAGAAATGTGCAGCGTCTTTGTGAATAAAATCTAGAGACAAGAAAGGATGCGATAAGTTTAGGAAACATACTAAATGCTGACGCCTTCATCAAAATTCTATCTGTTTCAGTTATTTATTTTGTTTTGACTTCTTTTCCTGAGTTCCCATTTCTTTACTTGTGTATGTTTTACAGTCTTGTAGGTTCCTTAAACAAGATTCCAATCTCTATTGCTGGCATTATAGTGTTCAATGTTCCTCTGAGTATATCAAATTTATTCAGCATTTTCTTTGGTAATTTATCAGAACCACTCAACATTTCTTTTTCTTCTTATTTTTTCATGGGAGGGGGTATCTTTATTTATCTAATATTCATAACGCACACTATATTTTCAGGTCTCTTTGCTGGTATATTATTTGCAAGAGCCAAGATGTCTTAAACCAGAAGCAATCATATTCATAATAATAACCAATGAAGTGTAAGAGTTAATACATGAACGATAACTATATAGGTTTTAGCGGATGATCCTAAATGTGGAATAAGTATAGTATAGGATACACCTGCAAGGGAAGTATCAACTATAAAGGTTTACTTTCATACAGTATTGGAACTTGGAAGCAGAGTTGCTGAGCAGGCAAGACTGTTCTTGGTGAACAATATCAACATATTTTGTCCGAGTTTTATGTTATATATTTTGTTGTTATATTTGTATTACACACATGAAACATGAAATGCACACATGAAATATAATACTTGAATGTTTTTGTATTAGACACAGGAATGTATAATACCTGAATATATAAATTTTTTGAGGATGAGGAACTTTTTTTACTGTACAATGAGTAATACCTGAATATCTAAGCCATTATGAGTGCCTTCAATAGTATTGCAGTACAGTGAGAACTCTCCATACCCACCAATATCACTCCGGATGTACATATTCGTAAAAATGTGAATTTTGTCGGAAAGTATACTTGGGGAAATACCTATGATTTTTTAGAATGTAGGATCTGAGAAAAGTTGCTCCCTTGCAGTATTGTTGGAGCATGGATCCCATTTATTTGCGTTGTTTGCAGATTGAAAAACATAGGATGGAAAAAGATTGATAAAAAAATTGCATTGTTTGCATATTGAAAACATGGGACAATTGCATGGGTTCATGTGCTTGATTATAAGCCACGCATTAGGAAACATATGTTGATCCTCTCCACTATTTAAACATAAGGATATCTCTCATGTTAGCATTCATACAAGTATCACAATTAAATTAAAAACCAAAGAAATGTCTTCCTCCAACTTCTCTTTTATCCTATCCATCTCCTTAACATTCTTCATCTTGCTATTGAACAAGGTGAATTCAGCAGAAACAACTTCCTTTTCCATCACAAAGTTTGCCCCAAACCAAAAGAATCTAATCTTACAAGGCCATGCTGAAACTACCTCAACAGGAAAGTTACAACTCACCAACGCAGTCAAGAACTCTATTGGTAGAGCTCTTTATTCTGCCCCTATTCACATTTGGGATAGCAAAACCACAAGCATGGCTAACTTTGAAACTACCTTCACCTTTACAATAACGGCGCCCAATACTTATAATGTTGCAGACGGTTTTGCATTCTTCATTGCATCGATTGATACTCAGCCGAAATCGATTCATAAAGGAGGATACCTTGGAGTTTTCGATAGCAAAACTTACAAAAAATCAATTCAAACTATTGCAGTTGAAATTGACACTTTCGATAATGTTCAATGGGATCCAAGTCCCGGAAATATAAGTAGCACAGGTCAACATATTGGAATCGATGTAAACTCTATCAAATCAATAGGCACCGTGCCGTGGAGTTTGGAAAACAATAAAAAAAACTAATGTTGTGATAGGGTTTAATGGTGCCACAAATGTGTTGAGTGTTGATGTTGAATATCCTTTGATTCGTCATTATACCCTAAGTCATGTTGTTTGGTGTGCCTTTGAAGGATGTTGTTCCAGAGTGGGTGAGGATTGGTTTATCGGCTGCCACTGGAGCCGAATATGCAGCACATGATATTTTTTCGTGGTCTTTTGATTCAAAGTTGAACCTAGGTTTTGATAACATCAATGCTAATGTTTCAAGCTCTATTCAAGCTGCATAGCTGAAAACTTATCGATTATGTATGTGTGAGTGTGACCAACCAGTCTAAGAAAACTATAATAAGACACCTGAAATAATGGTTCATTATTGTGTAGTAGAAATATCAAATATGGTCACACCATATCTTTTTTTTTTATTAAAAAAAACCATATTTTGATATTTTTATAAGGATTATAAATAGTTTTTGATATCAAAATATGTTTTAATTAAAATGTATTTATAAGCCGTTTTGGGATGACTTTTTCTTCTTCCAATTATATCTTTAAGCAAATCTAACTATAAGAATGCTATTTCGTTGAGTCTAAAAGTTACAATTAATTAACTTAAAGGACCTAAGTGTTACGAAAAATTCTTAAAGAATTTACTTGTTACAATTAGTAGACAATTTAGAAGACTTTTGGTGTAATTTAAAAAAATAAAATAAGAAAAGTTACATGTTCGCCTAACAAAAGAACAAACATGGCAAAGCATGCAATTTTCCTGTACACCTACATGTTCACCAAACACACAGTATAACATGTATAAAAAAATTGAATAAAACCTATGTTCGCCAATTCATTTGGCTAACAAGGGTATTTTTTATCAATACTTTTCAACAAAGGGCACAAATGTATCATTTTTTTGGACTGAGGATCAGAAGAAAAAAAAATCGACCATTGGATCTTGGCGCTTTTATTCATATGGAAAAATATGTAATATCATAAGAGAAATGATATTTGTACAATTATTTTAGAGTAATTTTTGAACAATTCTCTTTTCATACTTTCATCGTGTTCTTACTCTCTCTTGTTTTTTCTTTTTCTATTGTTTTTGATCAATAAGAAGAGAGAACAAGAAGGTTGTCTCAAAAGTTTTAACAAAACAATCGTACAAATGTCATTACTTTCAAATTATGAATATATCTCATGGAGTTTAATATCAATGATAGAAATTTCTACTCTCCATATTTTATTATAATTAACTTTTAAAAAAATATTTTTGTTTTATTACAAATCACTTTGCAATATCAATATATCATTAATGATTTTTTTTACTATCATAGATTTTACTATTTATTATTCCCTCTTATTTCTACTTTTTTTCATGTCATAAATAAGGGATAATTTTATAAAATATTTCATAAACTCTCTTCCCAATACAAAACTAACTATAATTTTTAATGTGTCAAAAAAATCAAAATAACTTATAATAAAATATGCAGGGAGCAACTGCTGTATTATTTTTTTAGGTGATTGTTGTTGTATTCTTTATTATGTTATTGAGTAATTTAACTTATACGAGATACGATATGTATGAAAACTACTAAAACAACAAATATTAGTGAAGGAAATTTAGTGAGGGAAAACATGAAATCTCTCTCTAATTTCGTCACCAAATTTTACGACCAAAGAATTTGTGAAAGATTTTATTTTTTCCGTCACTAACTTCTCTCCAAAAAATTTCTTTTTCCAGTAGTGATGTGTAAAAATATTTCTACATCAACAATTTATAATCCTCATCTAAAAGCAATATCATCTTATATAACAAGCATTTTCTTACTTCCTATTACACTCATCGATGGAATTGAAAAGATGATACTTGCGTTTTGGTGGGGCCATGGAGGGACTACGAATAAAGGTATTCACTGGTTATACTGGGACATGCTTACCTTCCATAAAAATTATAGAGGATGGGATTTAAAGATTCGACGGTAACTTGGCAATGTTGGGTAAGCAAGGATGAAAGTTTCAGACACTACCATATAATTTGGTCTCAAAATTATTTTCCTTGTGATGGCTATCTGAATTTAAAGCTTGAACATAAACCAAATATTGTATGGAGAAGCATATTTACCACCAAGAGAGTGGTGAGAACAGGAGCGCAGAGGAAGATTGGATATGATATGGAGATCTTGATTTTTTTATGATCCATGGTTACGAGCAGGGGCGGACTTGATCTCACAATATCAGTGAGGCTAAAATTTTTTGTCAAATAATTAAGTAATACTAAATATAATACTCGCTCAGTCCCGAAATATAAGCAAAAAAAACTCATTTTCGTTGTCCCAAAATATAAGCAAATAAGACAAACTTCTATTCTATTTAATCTTGTTTTTAAAAAAAATCATCTTTTCCAATAAAAACTTTTACTTCTTCTCATGAAATTAAATGCGAATTACATTTAATTTTCTCTCTCTTCCATTTTTTCCATAACCAATAGCCAATGAAAATTGTTTTTACATCTTCCCATGAAACTTGTTTCAAATAAAACACAAAAAACTATGCTACAAATTCTTATACTTTAGTTTTCTTAATAAGTGTGATTTTTGTTTTTTTCCTTATAATTTGGGACGGAGGGAGTAAGAAATTATATTAAAATTAGTTGTTGCAACCAAGATTAGATGATCGAATGAAATTAACAATCATATTGACCTTATCGAAAAAACCACTAACATCTATGAGTCTTAGCACAAGCAACAAGTGCCAATTGAAGTTGGTGTGTGATCTTGGAAATGGTTAAATTGGTTTTTTTTATATAATTTGTAGAGGTAGGGGTATAATTGTTGGGGTGTGAGGTAAATTTTCTTGTGTTTTATAGAAAAAAATTGGAAAGAAAGTGTGTGTAATATTGATGGGCTGGGCAGGCCGGAGTGGACATATAAAAAAATTAAAAATTGGGCCTCGGTTGGCTATTGCCACACCCTTCCTTGATCATGTAATGATAATTCAACAGGCTAGAGTGTACACTCTCTTTGATCATGAATCTCATATTTCGAACCATCATTTTGTGAACCAATGCTTTGATCATGATATGATTCATCATATCTTAAATACTCATGTGTCATACCTTAAATTTTGACCAATCATATTTTTATTCGCATTTTAATCAGTCAGAACTTTTTCTTTCGCATTTTAATCATTTAAAATCTTTATTCGTATAGTTAACCCTTTTATTCGCATTTTAAGTGTTTAAAACTTTTTATTCGTGTTCTAGTGAGTTGAAACTCTGTTCGTTTCTTTAAATAGTTATTCGTATTTTAATCAGTTAAAAAGTTTTGTTTGTATGTTGAAAGTCGAGTGTTTTTGTCGTCTCAGGCGAAATTTTGGCAGAGAGGTATTTTAAAATACCTCATTTGGTTACCGAAAGGGACATTTTTTTTATTTTCCTTTTTTAGCGATTTATTATTTCTTTAGTCTTTTTTTTAATGTCTTTTAGTTATTTAATATTAATTTTCGTTTTTTATTTATTATTATTAATTAATTAATTCTTTTTTTAGTCATGAGAAGCCTTTTTGTCTTTATTTATGTGTCCATGTGTCAGTTTCCTATTGGTATCTAAAGCATCCAAAGCTGTCCCGATTTTTCTTTCTTTCCCTCCAAGCCTTACCACGTGTCACCCTCTGATTGGCTTGATCCAATCAAACCAATCAGAAGCCAACACATTTTCCACCAAACCCTAAAAGGACAGTCTATAAATAGACTGTCATTAATTGTGCACTGTTCACGCGTCAGAAATCACATCACAGTCTCCAATCAAATCTCACAAACACATTTCAACTTTCTCTTTAATCCAATTACAGATCAAAATTTAAAAAAATATCACAACTCATGAACAATACATGAACATCTCATGAATGTTCATACACAAGGAATTTTCCAATAACAATAACCACACAACAGTCACATCCAAGCCTCAAATCTGAATTCATAAACACAATCATAGGCTCATAAACAACAAATTTTTGAACCCTTTCAAGCTCATAACAGCAAGGATTTCGGATTCACAATAACACCTAATCCACACAAACTTGTGAAGCTTTTGACACCAACACCTAAGCCCGAATCCGTGTTGGTTTTGAACTAGAGAAACGTGAAGGTAAAACGGGTGGGTAACACTTTTGTTCTTCTTCTTTTTTGATTCTTTAAGCTTAGATCTAGAGTTTTGTGAGATTTTATTTCAAAAAAATTTCGAAACTAAAAGTATAGATCTAGGCTATTTGGATGTTTGTTTTCAAATACTAGTACTGGATTTGAACCGAGGAGAAGGAGAGGAAGCTTTGGACATAAATTTTTTTTTCAAAAAATAAGTTTAAGGCTTCGACGCGGCGGCGCTAGGCCGGACCACCGCGCCGGAGCACCGTCGGCCACCTCTCCTCCTTCTTCTCCGACGGTCCTGTTTCTAGAGAGAAGTTTTTGTTATTTTATGTGTTTTTTTGTTGAGCTTGCTTTTATATTGGTATTTGTTTGGTCCGATTGTGTGTGTGCATGACCATCTGTTAGCCACGTGACCTCAAGACTAGACCGTCGGATCTCAGATCTGACGGTCCAGGATGCTCTTGGGAAGATTTATGTATGCCTTTGTCTTCTACTTCTCACTGTGTGTCTTTTGTTTAAACCGTCAGATCTCAGATCTGACGGCTACTGTGTGCTTGACTTTAAATCCTATGAGTGTTGTCTATTTTCACTATTGTGTTCCTGCTTTTTATACTCTTGGATCATTTGATCTAGTGGCTGTGATGAGCTGATACAGTGATTGAATCTAGACCTCTTAATTCATCAAGTGGTCTAGATTCATCCTGCCTGAGCCCCTTTGTTTTATTTATTTTTCTTCACCATCTTTCATATATTTTTACACCACTTTTTTGTCATTTTAATGTCTCTTTTTATTCTAAAAAATGTGTTCTCTCTTTTAAAACTTTCTATCTTTTGATATTTGTTTTGTGTGTATAATAGGGAATTTATGTAATACATGCATTTTATTTCTTGTCATTTATTTTTGCTTGAAGACCTTAGAATGTATCTAGGAGGCTATGTAATTATGTAAATGACACATGCACCAACACATGTACCGACACCATCCCACTTTATTTATTGCTTTATACTTGGATTGTGAGTGAGGATCAAAATGGATTAGGGACCAACTAGGATTAAAAACTTGACTAATTTGAGTGCCTTAAAAGTAAACAACTAGTAATTTAGGTTGGAATTTTACTTGCGATCCAACATCCTCGGTAATTCCTTTCACATTTTATTTTTCCGTTACGTTGAAACATGTAGTTTTTTACCGTTAGTTTAAAAAACCATTTTTCCAAAAAATCAAATATGCAAATCAACCGGCAAAAGGTTACTACGGAGTACCGTAGTCGTGTAGGGTGTTTAACACCTTTCCTCCGCGAAATCAACCCCCGGATCCATAATCTCATAAGGGTTTTTACTTACTTTTTCTCTTCCCACGAATAAAAGTTAAGAGTTCAAAGATTGAAGATTCAAATCAATTAATGGTTTGATATCCGAAAATCAGGAGCACATCATGTAATCCAGTCAGCTGAATAAGATAAGTTAATTTGGAAAGCAGTGCTTACTAGATTTGTATGGAAGATATTGTAGATAATTCCTATTTACGCTGATCGGGTTATTGGGATGGAATTTGGAAAGTAAAGGTGCCTCCTAAAATGAAGAATTTATTTTGGCGGATATGTCGAGGTTTCTTACTGACATATGCGAGCCTAAACGATTGAGGCATCCATTGTCCATCCGTTTGTGTGATGTGCATCAGTAACTGTGAGGATGCAATGCATATTTCCTTTTATTGCCCGACTGTGGTTAATGTATGGCTAGTAAGGAACTATTGGCATGAAATAGAAAAAGAATAGCAAAATTAATCTGCAGTCTATTGTGTCAGTGATATTGCAGGGATTGTCAACGACACAAGTGGAACTGTTTGCGACCATCATTTGGAGCCTATAGAAGAGTAGGAATCTAAGAGTATGGCAACAAATATCGGAGACTTGCACCCATATTTTGGAATGGCGAACAACTAGAAGGAGCAATTCCTTCAAAAAAAAATAGAAGGAGCAATAGAACATGGGAAGGTCAACCAATGTTGAGATCGCAACAGGAGGTGCAACTATTGTTCAGACAGTACCAGTTCAACATGCGCCAAGGTGGAAAAAACGATTAGGGTGTGGGGTTTGTGACATGTATTCATGATGGTGAGGGGCGTTTTATGCTCACTAAAACACATTGTTTCACTCCGATATGATCCACATTGTTTGTGACATGCTCACTAAGTAGAAGAAACTTTGAGCTTGTTACATGCCATTAACTACGTGCAATGCAGGATTTACAACTTACAAATGTTCATTTTGAGCTTGATGCAAATAAAGTTGTAGATTATTACAACAAAGGCAAGAAAGACATAACAAAATTTGGTGTTATCTTAGATGAATGTAAATAATGTTGTAAATTATATTTTGCAAACTCTCATGTCAAGTTTAGGCGGAGACAAATGAACCAGATAGTTCATTGTTGTTCCACCATGTTTCTTTGAATTTATATTAAATGAAATGCTATAAAAAAAAATTCTCTAAAAAAAATCAATTATTGTAGAAACTTCACCAGATTAATTTAGATAATATATTAAAAAATTAGAATGTATTTAAAAAAATAAAATAGTCAAACTAATAATTTTTATTTTTTTTTAAGAAGTTAAAATGGAATATATTACCACATGAAAGTGTTCAAACTAATAAAGTTATAAACAAAATTTACGTGTAGTTCATTTAAAATATAATATGTTAAATATATTTTATTCGATAATAAATTTTAAATTTTTGTTTACATATAACTATCATCATGAAGACTAAAAATTTTATTGTGAAAAAATTTTATTGTGAAAAAATTTATAAGAACTAGAAACATAGTTAACCTCGTTAAAACATTTATATAAAACATTATATCTCTCTTTTCCCTTAATTTCATCTCTCCTTTCCCTCAATATCATCTCTCTTTCCATTTTTACCTGCGAAGGTAAAATTTCCCTAATATTTGTTGTTAACGTAAAGACCAGTTAATGTCAACTTTGACCAATATATAAAGTCCGTGTAATAATTAATTCATATGATTTCAAGCACTGAAAAGTTCAGAAGGCGTTGAGCAAGCAGCCAAAAAGATGTAACGGAAAAGGAAATAAAGAAAATTTAATCACATTAAATAGCAACGATGTAGCACTAAATTTCAAAAAATAAAAAATAAGGCCATGCAAACACCATAATCATCAACAACCATACCTAATAAGACAAATAAGCAAAAACCCAAAAAAAGACATAGATCAATTCTAATTTAACTATAAAGTTCTTGGTTCAAAGTCAAGCTTAGGCATATAGATATAATAAACCTATTAGAGAAAGTTTAACATCTATTTAGGTCTTGCAAAACCCAAGATATTACTCTTTATAGTTGATCGTAACAGATTTTGCCGTTCATTTAAGTCTCACAAAATCAGAGATGTTAGTAGTCGAAGTGATAAGTGAAAGATATAAATTTTTAAAAAAGTAACAATAACACTAACATAACAAAATGTTGCATAGTTTCATGCAAAGTCCAAACCCATAGGACAAAACAAACAAACCATAGTTAATCCAATCCAAAGTGGAGAGTGCATACTAAAACGAAACAAAGTCAAGACTAAACAATCCAAATTAATGTCAAATGCATACTACGTACCATGCTATAGTTTTAGCATAGTTTATCCAAAGTGGAAGAAAAGAAAACACTAAAATAAAAAAACCAAACACACTTAATCATCCAAATGATAGATTCATCATTTTAGAACCAGCAGCAGCATTAATAAAACTGAGCAGAAGAAACCAACTCCAACAAATCCATCTCTCTCTTCCCCTCTGAAAAATTCATATTCCCAAGATGCAACTCCACATTGTTCTGATTTTGAATTCCATTCAACATTGGAGAAAGGTAGTGATCAGAATTAAGGTAATTCATCATAGGTGTGGAAGAAGTACTCAAGTACATGTTGTTTTGTGAATTTGGCTTAGGGTAATTGGAAGGAACAAATCCACAATCAGTAACATCAGGGAGAATCTGATTACTGTTAGTTTGGGAAGAATAACCCAAAGAGTTAGGGTTTGAAGAGGGTTTCTTGGAGTAGGGGTTAACAGGTTCAGCGTTATTATTCACCTTGAAAAGTTGTTGCATGAAGAGAAGTTCATCATCATAAGATTCAGATATAAGTGGTGATGATGAATTTTCATGAGATAGGTTAGAAAAAACAAAGGAAGATTGGTTTGAAGAAGGGTCCTCAGAGATCGCTGACACGGAGCTAGCAGCAGCAGCAGTAGTAGTAGTACCGGTGGACACTTTTTGAGTAGACAAAGTTTTGATGTAGTCTTGAAGAATAGAAGATTGTGGTTTACCATCAGTGGTTTGAGGCCTTTTGTTCTTTCTCCTTGAAGTTTGTCTCCTTTTTGTTGCATTCCAATGATTCTTTATTGCATTCTCAGTTCTTCCAGGAATTCTCTTCGCAATCTCCGCCCAACGGTTTCCAATCATGCCATGAGTTTCTACTAGCATCCTTTCTTCTTCTTCACTCCAACTATCTTTCTGCAAAATATAAAGTAAGTTCGGAGTAAGTTATGATGAGACGAAATCTATCAAATTTACAGTGAATCTAAACATGGAACGACTTGAAACGAATCTAAAAACCATTTCCAAGTCGGTACTTACGTATGTTAAACTATCTTTAGGATCCCATTTGAAAAAATAGTATATAGTTTCTAAAAAAGTTAGTATGCACACTGTTAGTATATTATTAAATTTCTTTTCATACAAATAAAGTACCAAAAGACAATTTATATTTTTTAAAGACAAGAAAGGAAAGAACTGAGTAATTGCACACCTTGTTGGTGTGATTTAGTCATATCTATAACACCCTACTAATGAGAAATATGGAGGGAAACCTTGTCAAGGTTATTTGGGTTTTGGAGGGAAACTCTAATTAGCAAAGTTTTTTGTATTAATATGTCAATAAATCCAAACTTGGGTTCAGGAGAAATGTGAGAAATTGTGGGAGGAAACAAAGTTCTGAATAAATATAGTAAAATCAAAACATGCATGTCAATGATAAATTTGGAAAGTGACAACATTAAGCCTTATATGTATTAATCTTTGACTTAGAAACTTTACATCCCAAAAGTTTAAAAGATAAATATGGAAAAAGTGATCAACCTGCGCAGATGCCAAAGATAGATCCTAGAGAAATCAAATTAGATGCTCAATAATTATCAAAATATAATTAAATTTTCAACGCAAAAATATCCTACTTATGTGAAAAATGGAGGGAAACCTTGTCAAGGTTATTTGGAGGGAAATATGACAATTAATCCAAACGTGGATTTAGGAAGAATGTGAGAAATTGGTGGAGGAAATAAAAGTTCTGAGTAAATATAGTAAAATCAAAACATTCATGTGAATGATAAATTTGGAAAGTGACAAGATTATGCCCGCAAGTTCATTAGATATAGAAAGTAAATAAAGACAAAGTGATTGAACTGCGCAGATGACAAAAATAATCTTCGAAAAATCACATCTAAATCTTGATCATGCACAATAATTATGAAAATCATAGATAAATTTTCAAGGCTAGCTAAAACATATATCAAATATAAATCAGTGTTCTATATATTCTAAAGAGAAAATATATCGAAAAAATTGAAGGATTAAAGAAGTTACATACTTTGATATCAGGCCTGAGATGATTATGCCATCTTTCCCTACACTGCTTTCCAGCTCTTCCTTCCAACTTCTCAGCTATTTCAGACCATTTTCTTACACCATATTGCTTCACCAACTTCAGCAATTTCCTTTGATTTTATATAACAACAAATTACAAAACACCTTAAAATTTAGCTCAAATATTTATTATTAAAAAATAGACAAATATGGGTCTAAATTGTGAAGTGCAATTGTAACACTTTTTTGTATAAAACAACAAATAACACGACCTTAAAATTTAGTCCAAATATATATTATTAAAAAATACTCACAAACATAGTTCTAAATTTTCCTATAAAAAAAAAAACATAGTTCTAAATTTAGATCTACAAGTGCAACAATTTCTTTGTTTTAAAGTAACACCAAATAACAAAACACCTTCAAATTTAGTCCAAATATATATATAATATTAAAAAAAGAAATACACACAAACATTCATCAACATTGTTCTAAATTGCGGTCGAATCAGCCGCATTTTACATGCATTATCAGAGTTTGTCGGGTATACACGACTTCGACCGCAATTTAGAACCATATACTACAAACAAACACTCAAACAACAATTAGGGTTTGATTACAAAACCTGTCTTCTTCATCAGTCCACTGTCCTTTGATCAAAGAAAAAGAAGACACTTTCTTAGGTCTTCTTCCAACCACTTTTGCACCCTTTCCTAAACCGTTGATCGCATCTTCTTTCTCCACACACAATGAAGGAATTTGTTGTGTCCAATTCATCACCTCTTCATTTGCCAATAGCTGATCAACAAAGCTAGCTTCTTGAGACATGATATTATTATTAGGCCACATAAAACTATAGGTTGAAGCATTCGAATAACCAAAGCTACAAATGTTATGATCATCAACATTTTGTTGAAGTTTCTTTTGAGGGAAGTGGTTGTGTTGACCCCATAAGAATCTATCAATGGCAGTCAAAGGAGGACCAATAGAAGAGTGGTTGGTGATCTTTAAATTATCACCACCACCAATACGTACTCCAATTGGTTTCATGAAATTTTCTTATGGAGAATGAAATCACAAAAAGGGGAAGAACTTTGTGAGAGGAGAGAAAAAATGGACATGACAATCTTATTACAAAACCTTGTAAATAGACATATGTATTAGTAGCCATTGATTAGGCAATATATCTAACGAATAGGAATCAAGCATATAATGTAACTGCTGGTCTTCCTCTTTGACATAATTTAGTGAGCTAGGAGGAATCAGTGGGGTAGTATTAATCCCTATGTTATTTCATTAAAAGTATATTTTAATTCTGAATTTATTTTGAATTTTTGTTAAATATTTTATTATGTCCCTATTATAATATCCCTCAAAAATCATAATGGGCCAATTCCTAAAAAAAATAAAAAATCATCATGGGCCAATTAATGGGAATATTGACATAAATATGATTTATTTTCAATTGTGAGTCATTATTATATATTTAAAATCATTCAAGGGTATGCATTTTTAAACTACTATTTGTTTTTGTTTAGACATAACAATATGATTCGAGATTTAAAGTTTTTTGAATAATATAAGCCATATCCCCTAAAAAAAAATATAAGCTTTTTTTTAAAGGATAATAATATAAGCCATAGTCATTACAACGAAAAATTATTAAACTAATTTAATTGGTCAGGGAACTAAAAAGAAAATCTGAAGGAAAGATCAGGGAACTAAATTTGAAAGCCAGGTTGTTTTTGATAAAAAAAAATATTAAAAAAAAAGGCACATTAAGCACCATGAACTTAATTTTTTCTAAAACAATGATAAAAAGGCACAATTTATCACTGTTAAACAAAATTCAAAGGATACTTCATCAATTTTCTTATGTTTAATCCCATAAACCAAATTATAAGGACTAACACCTTCCAATTTATCACTATTAATCACACTAAGGATTTGTTTGGTTGTAACTTTTTTTAATTAAATTCGGACCACAATCGATTCGCTCGAGTTACTTGACAACTACTAGTAGGATAGGAACAATGGTCACTGATTAAATGAATACTCTTATCTCAAAGAATAAATCATCCTTCATCAAGGGAAAGTTCTTGTTGGATAACGCTCTAGCGGTGAATGAAGTGGTTGATGTAGCAAAGAAAAAAATGTGGAGTGCAGGAATATGAAGGTAGACTTAAAAAAAGTCGTATGACTCGTATAGTTGAAACTTCTTATATATATACTCATATCTTGTTTTGGGGTTTGGGTTTCGTACCAAATGGATCGATTGGATGAAGGTGTGTTTTTTTTCAAGAAGATTGTCGGTGTTGGTTAATGGGTGTCCTATGAAGCAAGTGAATGTTACAAAGGGTTTAAAGCAAGGAGATCATTTAGCCTTTTTCTTGTTCCTGGAGTGTTGATGGATAAGGTAGTGAATTTGGGATTTTTTTTCAAAGGTTTTAGGATACCAATCTTGAAGGTGGTGGTTTCACATCTTCAATATGTAGATGATATTTTAATCATACTAGAGAAAAGGAGGGTACTCACGTGTTCGTGTCAAAATTATGAATGATGTTTTTTTATGAAATTTTAATTTTAATTAAAACTAAAAATATAAATGTTCGTTGCTTTCAAGTTATAACAAACTAAACTGAATGTGAAAATTATGAATTGTGTTTTTTTTATGAAATTTTAATTTTGATTAAAACTAAATATAAATTTTTGTCGTTTTTAAGTTATAACAAACCAAACTAACATTGATTATCTATTTCAATGACACCAACAATATAACAAAAAATATAAGTTAAATTCTTATTTTTATTGACACCAATAACAATCATTATTATAGAAAAAGTTGTTTAAGGTTAAACTTGGATAATGACAAAGTAAGTATAGATATATTCATCTAGTTTGTTACATTTTTTAAATGACAAAGGAAAAATACTGGACATATATATACTCATATATTGTTTGTTACATTTTTATTATAATATTTGAATTTACTTTTATATATTTGTTATATGTGATATTTGTATTTAAAGTTGAGGTAATTTTGAAAAGAGAGTAAGTCAGCCCAAAAGAGGCAAAACGTGCTATTTTCCTTATATATATATATAGTATAGATGAGAAGCTTGTGTGGATAACTTGTGGCGTATAAAGGTGATTTTGATATGGTTCAATTTGGTATCCATATTGAAAGTTAACTTCTTCAAGAGTAAGGTATTTTGGGTAAATGTAGAAGCAATTTATTTGAGAAATGAATCAAACTTTCTACATTGTCAATTAGAAATATTTTCCTTCATTTATGTTGGTATCATGATGGGTGCAGATCCAACAAATTTGTTGAACATTTGTCTCATTTCAATAACATGTGAGTGTAAGTCTCCACTTTAATAATGATACCAATGTGTATGAAAACCTAAAGGAGTGACACCCCTTTACTACATTGCATGTATGATATTTAGGATGATGAGGAGCAAAATGACATTTGGATTAAAGTGTGTACAAGAATTAACTACTATAAAATTTGTGAATGATAGAATGCAAAATCGTAGCGGCCAAATTCATTTTTGAAAGCATTTTTTCTGTTTTAATTTTTATTGATAATCAATGAAGTAGTTTTTTTTCTTTCAAAAAAAAAAAATTGCACAGCACAAATCATTATAAAATTTATATTTTATATTGACAAAGATAAGTAAATAAAAATTTAGTTTCTTTTTTTAAGAAAACTAAGATATCCCATCACGCAACTGTGATGAATAATTTTGTAGTTATTCTAAAGAGTTTACATTCTATAACATATATTTTTATTCGTTTTGCCCACACATCAAACTCTAAACCAAATGTTCCAAGGACTAAATATGTATCACAAATTCATTTTAATATATTATATTAATTTCAGTTCTCGAATTTAATGAAATCACTTTTTTTGAGCAAATGAAATCACTTTATATTCTTATATTTCTAATGATGGTTAGGTTAGGATATTAACTAAAAGATTTATATCAATCAATACTAATTTTTTTTGAATTATTTAATGATGTGAAAATATTATTTTATTTCTTAAATTAATATTTAAATTTCTTCGTTTAATTGAATAGAATAAAATATTTATGAAATATCGTTAAGAATAAGATCTATAACTTACTGAAAGGGAATTTTGGTGTTAGTAGCGATCTAAAACTTATCAAATAAACATATTCTGAATTGAGTTAACAAAATGACTCATAGATCACGTGTTTCTGACCATACCATTAAGGTACACCATTCAATCCTAATATATAAAAGTTTAGATATACATGATAATTGAGAAGAGGCGTGAAAGTGGAGAAGGTTGTTGTTTCTTTGGGATGAAGAGGAAATGGAAAAATGCAGTGAATTGTTAACTTATATTGTTTTGCATTTGATACGGTGGATAAGTGGGTTTGGCAATTACATTAGTCCAAGTATTTGGGGTTGTTTCTGAACATCCCCAAGTATTTCTTTTGGTGTGTTTAGATGTTGTTTTGACTAATAATGTTGTTGGAACATCTTTTAAATTGGACTAAATTGGTTTTATGATTTGAGACGAACTTTGAATGAAAAAGGCACATGAACTCGGAATTTTTGAAACTTGGTTTTTATTGATTGAAATTATGAGGTTACGACTTGTTTTCTGTAACAATGGACTTATAATAACCAAGTAGGATTGGCATGAACATAAAACTTGATTTTTGAAAAAAATTTCAAAATAGACGAACTTTGTAAATTTTTATAAATAGATGGATTTTATGAAACAGTGATGTTATGCTTGAACTATTGTGATGATAGGTGAAATGTAGGAATGATTTGTTGATATGTATGAGTATGATGTCTTATTTTGGTGAGATATTTGAAAATAGACGATGTTGCAAAATAAGACGGACTTTGGTGAAATTAGACGACATTTGATAAAATGCTGGATTATGATTTGATAACTTGCAAATGACTTTATATTCATGATAGTGTGATGGAATATGAATGAATCAATGATTAATGGGTGTATAAAATATTGATTATCATGATGTGGATGATTGCGTCTATTATGCCATTTGTGCTTATGGAATGATGTAGTTTCATTGTGGTGATAATTGTTTGATGATTGTTGATGATGAATAAGTAGAGATGAATACTTGATGATGAATACGTGGAGATGATTAATTGTTTGATAATTGTTGATTTGTGGATGTCATGTTTGATAATGCAATGTGGCGAAAATGCAAAGAATATGAAGAGTAAATTGGTATTGTGCATTATCGAGTCAATACTTGATTTTGATACATTCATAAGCCCTATATGAGGAGAATATGTAGAGGGATCAATCGGTAAAATTACCTCCGAAATTCAATTGGTACCACATGCATGTAGAGTCAGATCTAGAGCATTACATGCACATGAGTTATGTGAAACGTGACATACTTAATTATGTGACTTGGTGAACTATGTAATTAGTAAATGTTGTTATTATGTGTAGTTGTATACTTGCATATGTTGATTGGTTATGCTAGTATGTTTAAGATAACATTGTTGATGTGATGATTCTTGGTTGGGTGACTTGATTAAGAGAATATTTATTTGACCTCAGAAATGAATTTGCTTTTATATGTTATGACAGAAGTATGACAATATTCGCATAATGTTAATATTCTGGGATGTTGAGCAAGTATATCTATATATGATAATTGAAATCTTTGAATGTTATTTCCTTCATTATATTTTATTATGTGAAATGTTATTTAACCTCCAGTGGTTGTTTGCACAAAACTTTGAATTAATTTTTCTTAATACGTACGAATTGATAGTTAAACCCCACCCTACTCACTATAACAAAACCAAAACACACCCTAGCTATCTCTCTTTCAGATTTTTATAGTGTTTTTATAATAAACATCGAAACAATTCATGGCTACTTGTATTTCATATTAAAAAAATGCTAATGTTCTGGTAATAATTCACTTAGGTCTTGGATTTTGACTTGTTATAATAAAAAAAAAGTAGTTTTTATAACATAGTTGTAAAATCGCATAGAAAATCAAAGGTTAAATGATTGTTTAGATAATTATATGAGAAATGATATTTAAACAAACTTTTTGTAACAAGTTTTAAACAAATTTCTATCTCATACACACATTATATGTTTACTCTTTTTCTTCTTTTTTGTCTCTATTGTTTTTGACCAATAAAAAGTGAAAAAGGAGGTTGTCTTAACAGTTGCCACTAAATGGTTGAACAAATATCATTACTCTAATTATGTAGAAATATATTTTTTCTTCTTTTTGCGCTCTTTATTGTTTTTGACCAATAAAAAGAGAAAAATAAGGTTTTCATAAGAGTTGTTACTAAATGATTGTACAAATATCACTACTCTAATTATATAGAAAGATATTTTTATTGAGATGGAAAATGAGAAAATCATTCAATATTTCAAAAAAATAACAAATCATAGAGAACAACTATGATGTATATTTTTGCTTTGAATAATGAAATGTAAAATATATTTAATGCTACAAATTATATATATATATATATTGTGCCTCCAATATTTAAATTTTGTGGCTCCACTATTATTGTCCATTCACAACAACCCCAGTTCCGCCCATAACAACAACGTTAGTTTCACCCACAAGGTTTTGTCATTACGGAGGCATTCATGAGCTATTGGTTTCAAAGAGGTTTAAACAATGGTGCAACACCATATTTTGAGCTTTTCCAAGCTTTTGGGGTTAATGGAGCGGCATTTGCAGAGGCAACGACTCAATGGACCGATGGAAGTGAAGTCAGAGGTGGCGATTAAGTTTTCTCACAAAAAGTGACATATTACATGGATGCGCCTTGTAATGGATTGTAGATGTGCGTTCAACTTTTAATCCTATCATTTACTTTTGAGCGCATTTAGAACTTTTCAAATAGTCCACCCTAAATAACCGCTTGCAACAATTCAAGATGCACTTTATGTTTCAATTATAAACCATGAAGTCAAAATTGAATTCTAATTAGTTTAGATTCAATTTGCTGATTGATTTCAAAGGTTGGATTAGATCTGATTCAAGGTGACGTTTTGACAGGTAATAGCAAATTGCATATTGTTTGCATCATATTTGAATTTTCTACCCCATAAAATTCCATATGACACAAAGTGCCTAGTGTCATATTTTTTTTTACCTTAAATCTTATCATTTTAGTTTTAACACGAAAAAAAAAAGTATATCAATATCACCGTACTTTAATCTTTACTTTTTTTTAAAGTTTATTTTTATCTTAAGTAAAATAGGACTATTTCATTTTAAAAAAAAGAGGATGTGGAACATGCCCAATTGCCCATTCACATTATTGCTATTGTTTAAAGGTGTTACATAATACATGAATAATAATAGACATATGTATTCTCTGCAAGATATATAAGTGGTCCATTCATTTAGTTGTTTGTAATTGAAATACATGAACCAATGGTCGTGTTTAATTCACGAAATGAGAGAAAATGATTGTGTGCGATGTCTAATATTCATAATTGATTCGATTTAAATTTAATGATATATGCAATTGTAGCCGTAAGTATAACCAAGATATGCACCCTCCTAGGAGCTCATACATAAAGGGGACAAATTTCTATTTCTATAATAATACATACATATATTATATATACAGACATGTGAGCTTGCAAAATGTCTTTTATTTATTTATTTATTTATTTGTCTAGAAAGAAGAAAGAAAGAAAGAAAAAGGATGATGGTCAAGGTCTCGAGCAAATGATAATTAATGTCATTGTTCAGAATGCTTCTGCTCTTGTACAACAGATCCTACAAATTTTGCCTCATCCATAACAACAACAACAAGGTGATGTTCACGGTGTTGGTCCTATACAACATGGCTTTGTGTTGGTGAACGATGAGTTTAGAACCATGTAGTTTGCTCGTGGCTTTGAAAATGTTCTTGGACCAGATCCAGATGTGTTCCATAGTTTTGGTCTGATGGGAGAGTGGTATGATTTTTTGTTTGGTGTTGCAATGGAACACTTCAACTTAGGTTGTAACCTTGGTGGACATGACTAATTGATGTGATTGATTGAATACATCATAGCAATCTGCTACTTACTATTTGTGTTTTCTTAAGTTGAAATTTTCAATTTTCTTTCTAGTTGTAGTGTCATGACACATAATGAAAGTGCTATGCTAGATGAAAACTTACATGTTTTGTTTGATTGCTTAGTTTTGTTGTTCACTATTTCAAATTTAACAGAACAATATCGTATTATTTGTCATTTTATATTGAGAAATACATCAATTGTTGCTTAGACTGTGTTTGGTTCCAAGGAAAGAAAGATGAGGGAGATGAAAAGAGAGTGGAATCACACAGTTTCCATTGTTTGACACACTTTCATAAAACAAAAGAAAGGAAGTTTTTGGAGGGCCCCACAATAAAAATGTTTTCACGTTAAACTATACAAAAAGTGGAAAGATTGTACTATTCTTGTTGAATGTACTAAAATACCCTCAATCTTGTTTACTTTTACAACATATATTTTAACATTTTTTTTAACTATACTCTCATATAATTTTATTTTTTTTCCAATACTTATACACATTTTTTAAGAAGCATACTCAAATTAGAACTCATGAATAGTCATTGGTGACAAATTTTAATACAATATTTATACCAAAATCATCTCTTTCATTCCTGTTTTAATTTCACTCTTACCAAACAACCAACAAATCATCTACTTTCTTCTTAATTTCTTTTCTTAAACCTTCTTTCCTCTAACTTTCTTTCCTTCCACTATCCAAACATACCTCTAGTCTTTTTGAAAAAACAAGGATACATACAAAATAATATATGATAAAAATAGAGAAAAAAATAAGGAAAATGCTATATGTAGCGACATCAAGCATCTCGACTACTTCGTGAATAACGTGTCAGTAATATGTCAGCAATATGCACATTCTATTTCCCATTCTCTCTCTTGTGCGTCTCTCTCCAATTTGCTTTTTCAATTATCACAATGGACAAGTTAACAAGAATTTAACCTTCATAACTAGAGCTCAGAATTGTGTTGTACTCAGCTTCACAAGCACCGAATAAGGGAACGATTCAAACAGAAATTTGGTGTCTAAGCGCCACTTAAATTTCTCTCAAATAGAACAATGATTCTAAACAATTTTATGTGACTTCATTTTGTTACTGAATCACCAATAAAAGTCATGTAAAATCATTGTGTTTTGTCGACTATAATGAGAAAATCAGTCGGGATTTTCATGGTCAATATTGACACGTGTTATGCAAATGGGTAGAGAAGATAAACTTCGTTAAGGTTTTACAAAGGGTTCTGATCCGTTTGGACCGATAAAAACATTAATTACTGTCACACATACATGTTATTAGAAAACAATGCAATCTACGAAATTATATAACAATTATTAAGTTAGTGTGTTATCTTTAAAGAAAACGAAAGGAAAAATAAATGATTGTGAGTTTACTACCATAGAGGAAGTGCAATTAGAGAAGAGATGGAGGTTTCATTACCAAAACAAATCAGAAACCGTGGAGGTAAAAGGATTTTAATCAATATAGTTGTGCGTGAAAAGTGATCCGTTATATTTTATTTTCTTAAGGTGTATAAAAATAGGATTTTCGCTATCAAATTTGTTCGCGAGATATAGTATTGCTGAAAGAATTAATATATATTGTTTTTGAATTGCAAATGTTAGTAGTTAGTTGTTAACCTAATATTTACTCGTTCGTTTAGCTATCACCCGAACCTCCTATTTATTTTCCCTTAGCTCAAACAATGAAGCTACTCATCTAATTTCAAAGTGATAAATAATGTAAATTATAATATGTCTTTAAAATAATAGAATAATACATAACTTTATGTATTATTTAAAAATAAAATATGTATTCAATAGATAACACACATGATACAGAAATGTAATCCAAGGAAGTTAAAATTTACCATCACTTTATATTTCTAACATATATAATATTTATTCTCACATGACATGTATGACTAAAAGATTTTATTTAATACATGAAGAATGATGAATATATGTATTTCATTATGTGTTTAAAATGGATGACTCCAAGAATCATATTTAATACATGAATAATAATAATAGAGATATGTATTCTTTTCAAAATATATTGGTTGTTCGCTTATTTAGTTGGTGTTGTTTTTTGTTATTGAAATACATGATTCCAAGAGTCATGTTTAATTCAAGAGAATGAGAAAAAAATGACTTGTAAGTGATTTATCTAATATTAATAATTTATTTTTATATTTAAAAATAATGATATATTAATTGTGTTTTTTTTCTTTTCTTTAATTAACAAAACACACATTCTTCAAGGTTTGATAAGCTTATAAGATATTTCTCTGAGTTAATTGATTCAAGCAGATTACCAATCAATTCGTAGTAACATTAAATGTTGTAATGATAGTTTCCTAGTAAGATTTATGTTGTTTACTTTTTAGGTCTTTTGATATCATAAAGAAAACAACAATAAAGAAAGTTGTTTATTGAGACTGATCTTTGGTTAGTTTTGAGAAATATAGTTGTTGTTTGTTTGTGTCGTTTTTTATATAGTGAGGTGTCTTCCTTTATTTTGAATGGTTGTAAATGTAACTCTTTTTTTGCGTCAAATACATTCATATTGCATTCATGCAGTCTCCATGGGTATTGAGCACACACCTTAACGTCAATGAACCACCTTTGAAATATATCATCAATATCTTCTCTGGTTTGATGAAAGTATATGCCTTTTGAGTCAAGCTTTTCTTGTAGTGTAGACACATCTTATGAGTTATAGACTTGTCCAACTAAACAGTTATTCGACCGACCAATTCATATCTTCTTCCTTCTTGATGAACTCCACTTAGTGGCGTATCCAGAACCCTGGGTCTAGAGTTGTAAAAAAAATTAAAAATTAAAAAGTCCCTATTTTGGGCCCCCTTCAAAGCCCCAATTTTTTGTCCTCCCCTTAAGTGAATTTACATTAGTCTTAGCCTCATTTTTTTTTGTTGACTATTACTTTTTCTACCCTATCCTTTTCTCACGCACCCTATTTTTTTTCTTTCAAAAATAGCATTTGTTTGAATTATATAATCCGAACCAGATTGTTAGATATTTTCAGATTATGTAATCCAAAATTACATTTTGCCTAGATTTTTAAAGTAACATCGGCGTATATTATTTCAATAACATAATTTAAAATGATAAAAACATAAAATAAATGTAAATATAAATAAAGTTAAAGAGACAAAGATGATACACATTTTCATTTTATTAATATGGCTTAAATATACCTATAGTCCCTGTAAATAGGGCTTAGTTGAATTTTAGTCTATGTACTTACTAATCCTCCCAAAATTTCCCTGCAATTATTAATCACTTGAAATTTGACCCTAATCCCACTTGATTACTTACGTGGCACATGATTAGTGATGAGGCGATGATGTGGCAGAATCTGATTTGGAAATGACAGAGATGACTCAGCAAATTCCATGCAAAAATTACCATTTTGCCCTTAATGAAACTAGACAAGTGTGAAATGACATTTCTACCCCTTTTTTCTTCCCTCTTCAAAACCCAGACAAATCTCTCCATCTTTTTTTTTTTTTGAAACAAAATATCTCCATCTTTTTATTATGTTTGATTTAATCAATCATATCCTAAAAAAATCAATTCAACCAAATCACGAACAAAATCAACAGCACTGCACAATCGAAATGCAAAATTTTCAACATAACATAGATGAACCAGATCAAATAACGTGGATTGGACATGAGGGAAGAATCTGGAAACATCAATATCCTTGAACGATTATCATTCATTACACCGTCGTAATGAACGATTATCATCGAAATCTAGAAACACTAAATCTCGCATGTAATGAACGATTATCATTCATTACACGGTCATTGAAGGTAAGTGTCATTACCGATTCGGAACACCGTTGTTGAAGCCTTGCTCAGAGATATGATGAAAAGAGACCTGATGAAGCGATTTTGTTGGATCTGTGAATTGAGGAAAGAGCTAGAAAAATTGGTGGAAGTGTTGTTGGTGATAACCACGGTAGAGAGAAGAAGAAAATGGTGGTTGTTGTGGTGGTTGGTGGTGGTGATGAGGTGGTTGATGGAGTTGGTTGATCTTCCAGAGAGAGAACGTGAGAGAAAGAGAGTGGATGGTGGTTGTTGTGTTGGTTGATGGTGTTGCTATTCGAAAATACCTAACAATCTGTTTTAGATTGTACAAACCGAACATATGGTATTATTGGAAGAAGAAAAAAAAGGGTGCGTAAGAACAACATAGGGTGGGAAAAGTATTAATATTTTTTGTTTTATTGTTGGGCCTTATTGAAGGTTAGCTCTTGGCTAAGAATTTTTACATTTTGAAAACATATTTTTTTTGGACATTTATTGGTAGAATTATATAATTTACATTTATTGGCATGCACAACGCTTATCGGCGGACCACCGCTTGCCACGGCTGGAAATTGACTAGAGCTCCATCGCCCGCTTCGGGGGGGTCTCGAGAGCTCCGCCTTGGTCAACGCTGGCGACATCCCGTTGACCGCCACTGCCACCACCCAATTGTTTAATTATTATTTAATTATGGATTAATAGGTGTTTAGCCCCCTGTCATTTGGACGAGTTTTAGTTTAACCTCATGCAAAAACTTTTTCTTGAGATTCCCCCTTGTAATTTCAAGATTCTTTGATTTTAGACCTTCAAGCAGCTAACTGTGTACAACTGGCATGCACAAGTGGAGGAGTTGTGGTTCGAACCCTAATCACAACGTCCAGAGTGGTAATTTCAACATTTATATCAGTTGAGTTAAGACTTATTGACGAAAGGCTAAAATATGGTTTTGGTCCCTGCAAATATGTCTCGTTTTGGTTTTAGTTCCTGTAAAAAAGATTTGTTGTTTTTGTCCCTACAAAATATTTTGTTTTTGAAAATAGTCCCTCCAGGTACTATTTTTAAAAGTAATATATTTTGCAGAGACCTTTTTAAAAATCAAAAGATTTTGCAGGGACTATTTTTCTAATAAATGGGTTCAGTCGTCATGTGCCATATGTGCAAATCATCACTAAAGTGGGGTCATGGACCAAAACCAAAACAAGACATATTTGCAGGGACCAAAAACAACAATTTTTTTTTACAGGGATTAAGACCAAAACGAGGCATATTCGCAGGGACTAAAATCATATTTTAGCCTTGACGAAATTTACCATTTCATTTAAGAAGCGAAATTTACTATTTTTATCATGTACTTTTCAAAATATCTCCTTCATGGTAATCTTTCAACAATAAACAATGATTATGTACAAAAATCTATAAATGACAAATTTCGAAAGTCGAAAGATGCTAATACATCAAGCGAGAGGTTAAAATTTATCAATGGTTGACCAAGGCATCAAATCGATCCCGTGTGCAGGCATTTTTGCCATGCTCACAGAAATATCATCTAATAACTATAAAGTCTAGACCGTCCGGGTGGAAAAGTCGTTTTCTATCTTTCGGGGGTCGCTTTACTAAAATCCGTTATGACCTCTCTACTTGTCTATGCTCTTTCTTTCTTCAAAGCTCCGTCAGGTATAATCTCTGCCATTGAATCTTTGCTTTAAAATTTTTTTTGGAGTGGGATTGAGGATCACATAAAAATACCTTGGTTTAATTGGAATATTGTTTGTCATAGAAAGAAGTATGGTGGGTTGGGGGTAAGGCAGTTGAGGAAGTTTAATTTATCTCTTCTAGGATAGTGGTGTTGGAGGTTGTTAGTTGACAGAGGTGGTTTCTAGTATAGGGTGTTGGCTACTAGGTATGGTGAGGAGGCAGGGAGGTTGGGGGCCAAAGTGGTTCTTATTGGTGGAGGGAGGTGGCTAGGATTAAGGACGGCGTTGGTGAGGATGGGGAAGGTTGGTTTACATAGAGGGTATCGCAAAAGGTGGGTGATGGGGATGATACTTTCTTTTGGTATGATAGGTGGTTATAAGGTGATCCTCTTTGTCAACGTTTTAGTAGGTTGTATGATCTAGCAGAGAACATGTCAATTTCGGTTGCTACTTTGTTCTCTCTAGGTTGGGAGGAAGGGGGTGAGGCGTGTGGACGAGGAGGTTGTGGGCGTGGTAGGAGGAGATGGTAGAGGAGTGTAGGGTCTTGTTATCTAATGTTACTTTGCAGTCTCCCGTTTCAGATACCTGGCAGTGGCATCCCGACATTGCGAGGGGTTACTCGGTTCGTACAGGTTACCAACTGCTCACTTCTCAAGAACCCCCTATATTGGACTTTTCAGATAATCTAATATGGCATTCTCAGTTGCCATTGAAGGTCTCCATCCTATCTTGGCGTTTGATTCGTGACAGGTTGCCGACAAAAATTAATTTACTAAATCGTGGCATTATATCTACTGCAGACACCTATTGTTCGGCGGGTTGTGGACAGCTTGAAAGTGTTCAACATTTTTTTATTCATTGTGAAACTTTTCGCATAATTTGGCAGCAGGTTCGATTTTTGATTGGTGTTGCAGGTGTAGATCATCACAGCCTTCATGCACATTTTGTTCAGTTTACTAATTATTTGGGTGGCACAAGGGCACGTTTATCGTTTTTACAGTTACTATGGCTTCTTTGTGTTTGGATGGTGAGGAATGAGCGTAATAATAGACTCTTTAATAATTCTCACCCTCCCAATACAGAGCTTATAGATAAGGTTATGTTTCATTCATACTGGTGGTTGAAGGCTAATAATATTGTTTTTGTTTTTGGTTGTCAGCAGTGGTGGTCGGACCCGTTAACTTGTTTGAGTATCGGTTGACTACTTGTTTGTGTAATTTGCTTGTCAGAAACTCTGTATTTTGAGCGTCTCCTTTGGCACGTCTTGTGCTAGAGAGGCGTCTCTAATAGTGTGAAAATAAATTCCATTTTTTCTTAAAAAAAAAAAATATCATCTAATAATAATAAATTAATGAATTAGTTAATTAATTAAACAATGATGTTATATATCCTGAGAAAAAAATTCACGAAGAGGTCGCGAAACATCATTGAGCCAACTAAATTTGTCCATTTCCAAAAATCACGGGAGGTGTTATTTTGACTTTTTTAAAGAAGCGGTCTCTCCAATAAATAAAAATTCCAAAGGATACCATGTTGTCGCATTATTCGAGAAACCGTCGCGATGCAACATCTCGCTAAAATAATCATTTCCGTCGATCAAATTAAAGTAAATGAATAGACATGCCATCCCAAAAATGAAAGGTGAGTGGTGCAAAACGGATAGCACTTGTGTGACATTGTGGTTGGTGACATTGATAATATTGGTCAACGAAAAAGTCATAAGTGGCTTTCTTCTTTCGACTTTCTTCTTTCTCTTTCACAATTTTTTTTGTTCTTTTGTATACTTGTGACATTGTGGTTAGCCAATGTCACCAATATAACACTACAATATCACTAAAGGGTTATCCGTGCAAAGTGCATTCAATACATGAAAATTGGTGTAGTTTCGCATATCCTTGTCAGTGCCTTCAACAGCTTTCCTTGCATGTGGTCTAGTTCCTTTCCACGTATGAACTTTTCACTCATGTATTATTGCCTTGTGAAATCACTATGATCGTTTCGTTTATCAATCAACAAAAAAAAATGAGGTATCTCAAAATGAGATAAGTTAACTCACAACTTGAAAGTTCCAATCCAATTTTGATCTAGTGTCCTATCCAAAAGTACTTGGTCTCCTGCATCACTACATCTAACATTGTTCCCCCTCTTATTTCAAGGCTAGAAAATAATTCCTTGGAATAAAGAAACCACAAATATTGCACAGAACACAACTTAATGACAAATATATATTTTTCCATGTTCAATTTCAGAATAAAACAACCAAATAAGGTTTTAATTATCTATAGAGAAAGAAGAAGAGAAGCAAGTCAAGATAAGTTTGCAGAAGCAGAGCACACACGCTTACATAGAATAGAAGAACCAAGTCCCACATCGGATGTATTACAAGCTTCCATAGGCAAACTGCAATATAAATAAGTGTGTGAGAGATGCATATATTCCTTGCACGTAGTGGTCCATTGTTTCTCACTTTCCTCTTTTTCAATGTTAATTGAATGGAATAGTTAAGCTATTGATGTGATACACTTTTCCAGTTTGTCATTAATAAGTTGCATCATGCAATTTGTCAGAAGTGAAACTAAAGGGTTTCTTCAAAAAGAAGGCATTGATTTTGAAGAAGTGTAAGCACTAGTTGCAACTTGCAAGAGTTGAGACCATAAGATTAGTTGTTGCATTAGCCAATATAAAAAATTGGTCAATACTTGAATGGACCATTAGAAGAATAAGTTTTTGTGACACAACCTCTAGGATTTTAAGTAAAAAAATCAGAAATTTAAAGAATATAAATTATGGAAATCCCTCTATGGATTAAAGCAAGCTCCAAGAGCTTGGAATAAATTTATCAAAAGATGATGAGCAAAATGATGTGGATCCAAGAAGTGTGTCTCAGAACATGGTGTCTATGTTAGAAAAAATAAAAGAAAAGGAGTTATTATCTTGTGTCTGTATGTTGATAACTTGCTGGTAACAGACAGCAGTGAAGCTGATATAAGTGAATTCAAGAAGGAAATGATGACAAAATTTGATATGGCTGACCTTGGTCATATACCATACTTCCTTGGAATTGAATTTCACAGAAGCAGTAGAGGACTGCTGATGCATCAGAGAAGATATGCTGAAGAAATACTTCAGAGGTTTGAAATGGAAAACTACAATCATGCAGTAACACCAGCTGAGACAAGATTAAAACTATCAAAAGATGATGAGCAAAATGATGTGGATCCAACACAGAACATAAGACTCATTGGATCACTAAGGTACCTATGCTATATAAGGCAGGACCATGCTTATAGTACGTTGGAATAGTAAGTAGATTCATGGCAAGACCAAAGGTATCTCATCTTACAGCTACAAAGAATATTGAGGTACGTCAGAGGTGCTTTGGATTATGGAATCATGTCTCCATCAGCAGGTCAAGGAAAAAAGTGCAAGCTGAATGGATACACAGATTCAAACTTGTTTGGAGACATAGATGAGAGAAAATCTATTGCAGACTATATATTCGTATTATGAGGTTCACCGGTGTCTTGGTGTTCAAGGAAGGAACCCGTGATTGCACTCTCCTCATGTGAGGCAAAATATATAGCTGCATCACTTTGTGCATGTTAAGCTGTTTGGTTAGGGAATCTGACTGATGAAATTGGAGTTGAGAAAAGTGAAGCAGTGACTCTGAGAATTGACAACATCTCAACAATAAACTTAGCCAAAAATCCTATAGCATGGGAGAAGTAAGCACATTGAAATGAAATTTCACTATCTAAGAGAACAAGTGGGCAAAGGAAAGTGGAAACTAGAACACTACCTAAGTGAATACCAAGTTGCAGCCATTCTAACTAAAGGTGTTAAGATTGAGACATTCATGAAGCTATGAGGTTTGATGGGAATTGAAGCATTAGCTAACCTGAATTAAGGTGGTGTGTCGAGAAATTAATTCAGTTTAGGTTAATAATAAGTTATTACTTGGTTTGCAAGTAATAAATATGAAGTTAGAGATTGTAACTATTTTCAGTTAGTTTGTTTTTCTGTTTTGAGTTTGCTTGTTAAGCAAGTTAGCTTCACCGCATGATGTATAAATACCAATAATTGAATGATAAATAACAAGTGGTGTATATTGAAGTAAATTCTCCTCCAATCTATCTCATTTTTTCTCTCCATTCTCTCTTTTCATTATTCTGCTATTCTTTCTTTCTTTCTTCTTTCTCATAATAAGTGTATCAAGTGAGTGAATCAAAGTGTAAAACTAATTGTTTACACTAACATTAACTAGATAGACATTGTTCAGATGTTAGTCCACACTTCATATATTCAATCGATGTTCATTTGATGGAAATTAAGTCATAGTTATGAAGTCATTTAGCAAGCACCCTTCACCTTTCTTAACGGTAACATCACTACTCCTCGTCCTGATGGTATGTACTTCTGTTGCAGATTCTATGTGATTTACGGGTTAGCCACAGTCAAACTGTGGCAAAACAAACATGTCTAAAAACCGGAAAACTTGGTGTGGTAGCATGTTCCTGAAAACATGTCAATCATTTTCAATTCCGGAAAATTTGATGGGGTGAATGGGTGTGAATTGGAAAAGGGAACTTAGTATTTTCTATGGTTTGTATGGATGGGAGTATAATTGTTTAGAGTATACGGTAAAATTTTCACTATTTGACTATCATTTTTCCACACTTCGTTTAAAAGGTTGTTTGAAATTCTGAATGATACAATTCTAAGACCCAACCCAACTTCTCAACATGAAGAGTCAAATGGGAATGTCCCAACTGAGTTAAGGGGAAAGAGTCCTAGTAACAATTGTAAGAAGCCTATTTGGATGAGAGTACTGTAATTCAGCATCAATAAGTTTTTTCTTTGCTTCAATAAATAAATTCAGCATAAGTAATACACCTCAATAAGCTAACTTCTCGAATGAGATTCAAATTCATTTAATGTAGTAACAAAGTTGGTTTAAAGATGACACCGTGATAATTAGACCCATGACACACACTAAGTGTGTGAGAGAGTTGTATTGAATTTGTATTGTAGTCTCAAATTATTAAGATTTTCAAGTTATTGGATATACATATTTGAACAACTTCATCTTACGAGTTAACTTTTGTCTCACACTTCATTTATTTTTAGAATCATTTTATAACTTATATAATTCAAAAAAA
>Ga0228710_1000520_pt1 | contig 49433 bp, 24 predicted proteins | sample MedpolnodulmetaG_FD_177995 | JGI IMG/M metagenome (GOLD analysis project Ga0228710, IMG submission 177995) | Root nodule microbial communities from Medicago polymorpha collected in Santa Monica, California, United States - pink nodules | ecosystem: Host-associated > Plants > Roots > Nodule... | reverse complement strand
AAAAGGAAGCTTGTTTGAATTCATTTATGTGCTACCTTTCCATTTGTAACATTTCGAATGCTATATATGAGTAGTGGAATCTTGACATTCTTCAATTAAAAATTTCATTCAAGGACTGTCGAAAATTTATGCAATGCAATGCAAATAAAAAATAAACAAAAAAGGAACCAAGTAAATATATTGATCCGTGTGACACTATGCATAAATTTTTTGAGATCCACTATGACATTTTACCGACACCAATTAACAGAAACAATAATGAAAGGCAACTGTTGTATAAGTGATAAGCATCATACCTTGATGTTTTCAAACAGAGAATACCCAACTGCGATGACCAGCTACAGCATTTGGATTACTTATTATTCATTAATAGGATCTATAACCTTTGAAGAAAAGAAGAAGAGCAAGATTTTGAGATTTACTTGGCTGTTTAGGCTAGCAATTAATATGGGATTAGGAGGGAAATTAGGGAGAGATAACAGGGTTTCACATAAATTTCAATGAATAGTTTTTCCATTCATAAAAGATTCATTGAAGTTTCAGAGATTCAACTTGTCTATTTTTTTTTCTTTCTATAAAATTAACAATGCTAAGAAAATAAATAAATAAAATATAAATAATGAACATATCTTCTCTCAATCTCCTCTATATTTTGTATAAAGTAAACAATAAAATTTTAGCAACAAAACAATTAAATCTAAAAGAAACAATTTTTTATTCTATAAAGTTAGATTCAACGACTTTGTCGTGGCTACATGGTACAACTGCGACAGAAGATTCAAACACCCTATGAGGAAATTAGATCCTCTACCATTGTTGTATGGTGTAGTCAGCTACTATACCATATAACATTAGTAGAGGATCTGAATTCTATTTTGAGTTCAAAAGTGCTAATTATGTTTGTTCTTATCTAGATCAAAATTGTTGATATTGTTAACAATGGATGGAGGTTTACTAGCACTGCTCTTAGAAACAGAAAATGGCAATGAAGGTTGAAGAAGCATGAAATTTTTAGCTTGTGAACTTGTTGTTGGTGACAATCTTTTGAAGTATGATCCCTTCAAGCATCCTTTACCATTTTGATTCAACAAATTGTTTGAAACCAATTGAGGATACTCACCAAGTTTCAAATTCAACCCTGCACCTAAACCATTCTCTCTATTTTCTTCTTGCTTTCCACCATTGTTTGATCCTTGTCCTACAATCGACGAAACTGCAGCAGCTATAACTGAATGAAGACTTGGATCAGTGCTAATTGCTTTGCTTATTGTTTCAGCCAAAGCTTGTCTTGAAGGGGTTTGATAACTTGTCATGCAATTTTGATTTTGATAGAAATTTTCTTGGAAATGATTAAAAGGCCTAACTTGAGTTTTTTCAATATTAGGGTTTGTGTTATTGTTAATAAACCCTAATTTATTGTTATTATTGTTGTTCCAAATGGATGATATTGGTGTGAAATTTGGTTGTTGTGTGGAACAAAAACTAAGATTATTTGGAGAAAATCTTGGAACATTTGAAGCAATGTTTGATGATGATAAGGATGAAGGAGAAGTTAGGTCAAGAGTGATTGTTGGAAACAAGTTATTATGGTTTGGTGGAATGAAGAAATGTTGTTTTGGTGTTCTTGATTGTTCAAATTGGTGATGATTGAAATTTAGACCATTGAGTTGAGTTGGTGAATTTCCAAAAGATGTGGAATTGTTGTGATGAACATTTTGATTTTGATGTGATGATGATGATGATGTTGATGAACCTGATACCATCATTGAAGCTGCAGCTGATGTTGTGTATGCCATGGCTGATGCTGTTACTTGAAGAGGGTGGTTGTGTGTTCCTTCATATGTTGTGATTAAGATGGACATGTCATCAGCACATCTTTGGACCTGAAATCATATCAAATTTTAGGGTGTTCTTACTATATATATCTTAGAAACAATAATAACTTCAGATATAAATAAGGTAAATATTATTTTTATTCTTATACGATTAATTTCAGAATCAAATCAATAGGTTTAACTAGTTGAATCAAGAACTAACAAGTTTGTCAGTTGATTAAACTGTGGTCAACTCTCAATCTCTTACAATCGGATCGAACCACGATTGATTCAACTTCTTTTTTATACTTTTGTTGTAGTTATTTATTATTCATCCAATTTAACCATAGTTCAACTGATTAAACCAATTAAACTGTAATCCCAAGGTCTCATCATTCGTTCTTAACCTAGTTCTTAAAAAATTACGATAAATACAAAAATTGTGGTTTGAGTCACTAATAAGAGATTAAAGAAAGACTAAAATCCACAATTTTTTTACTCTTGTTAAATAAATAGAGACTAAAAATAAATAATTTTTTGAGACCATAAATTTAGTCAATTTGTTTATAGGAAGCAATGTATTTAAATCATATAATGCATATATATATGTAATGTATATACCTGTTTCCTAACTGGGCATGCTGGTGCAACTGTACAACGATAGTATGCTCTTGGACATGGATTTCCCTTTGCTATCTTTTGTCCATATTTCCTCCATTGACATCCATCATTCATCTGTTTGAAAGACACACCATAAGCTATTAGACAAGACATAATTACAAAAAAGTACTACTACAAAATAACTATTTTGAGATTGTGAAAAAAATAAAATAGAGACGATTTAGAGACTATCAAAAAAATAAAAGCAATTTTGAGACAACGCTTATACAATAATTGATTAAAATTTACTACTAAATAAAAATTTGAAATAAGAATGAAAATTAGAGAGAACAAAAACTAGAGACTAAATTCAACGTCTCTAACAATTAGCGTCAAAATTAGAGATTACGTTATCTTTTTTTTTTTTTTTACGTTATCAAAATTAGAGATGAATATTGCTTGTTTTGTCTCTAAATTTTCGTCACTATTTTAACTTTTTCTTATTCTAGTTAGCCACGAAAGTTTTTATCGACTAAAATAGGGACCGATTTTAATGATATAGTGGCCGAATTAAATTTCAATATTTCTAAATAATGTTTTTCTAGTTGTGAATATAAAATTTCCTAGCATGCAAGATAGTAAGTTTTAGCTATAAGCAAATTTTTCATGAAAAAAATAATAATAATAAAAAAAAAAGATGGTAAATTTTCAATACAACTAATTAATTGATACTAACCGTGGGAGTATCACATTTAGCTCTCACAGAAACTCTGACTCTTTTAGCAGGCAATAGTTCTGAAATCTCATCATTTACATTTATAACTTTTGTTGATTTATTTGTTGAAAATATTGCTCCTTTTTCTTCAACTTCAACTTCCTTTGGTAATTCTTCTGAGCTATTCATTGGACTCAAATCAGATACTAACTCCGTTGGTAACATATATTTAGAGTCTAATCCAAGACTTAGGTTAACTTCCATATCTTCTTTCTCTTTAGGTTTGTTAGGGTTTTCAATGTTTTTTGCTTCTTTCTTATACTCATTTGGACTTCTTCCAAGGCAAAGTGAAACAAACTCAGGTTCTTCATCGATTTCTTCGTGTGAAGTCGATGAATCTTCTATATCTTTCATAGAAACGTCTTTGTTAACGATGTCAAAGAAACGGAGCTGAAGCGAGTTGTAATCTTTTTCAACTCGAGATAGCATCGTCTTCAATCTTTCGTTTTCTTCTTTTACCTCACCCATCTCCTCTTTAGCACATTTTGGTTTGTCTTCCTGGATTTCAAAACCATAGTAGTGTTAATAAAATGTATGCGAATAAAACTTGTTTACAACATCATACGGACAAAACTTACATATAGTATCATATGAACAAGATTATAACACACACATGAAAAGCTAGAAGACATTATATGTGTGTTTAGAATGGCGTTGTATTTTCAAAATTGTGGCAAGAAATCATGTTGCCGTGAAAGCTAGGAAAGCAAGCTTCTCAATTTCCACGAAAGTTTCCCTTCGAGACGTGGGTTTGGCTTTCCCACCGCCAAACCAAACAGGTCAATATGACTTTTAAGGCCGTAAAAAGATTCATAAAGACAAAACTTAACTACAATACTATATGAACAAAACAATAACACACATGAATATTTTTAAGACAATTATAACTTTATTTTAAAACTTTTATAGACATGTATGAATATTTACATTGAACTATGTCACCTACAAATAATCATGTGTCAAACTAGAGTGTAATTGCTTATCTTCTATTGATATGAAACACAAGCTACATATGCATAATCCTTATACATAACAAATCATCAAAGTACAAAGTAAAAATTAAAAAAAAATCAATATTGCAAATAATACTATTCAAGAACAGTATAGATGTTTCACAAGAAGAAAAAATTGTTGAGGATTAGGATTGGTGTGTACCTTTGTACCCTCTTGTTCAGTAGAGCAATCAACTTCAACAACTTCATGGATAATTGAAGTAACTCTTTTCTCTTCAATCTCTGAACTGCTAGGACTCGACATTTTTGACATAGTCTCTCTTATTATTTTCTCAATATTGTTCAATCTCACATAATTAACCCCTTTATATATATTATCATAATACTCCTCTCTTATTTATTTAATTTTTTGACAAGGCCATATAACTCTTTAATAAACCAATCAACTCTCATGAGCTAGACTTTGAATAAAAAATGCAAAATCACCGATCCCAATGCGCATCTAGTTCTCATTATGTAGCCAGCCATAACCCTCAAATGTCAACACCACTTGCTAAGCTAATTTTATGGAATTTTTTTAATTATTTTTTGGTTAAACTAATAACATGATCTCCAAATCTAAGTCATTAATGAGGTTGAGTGGGCAAAGAAAAATGAATTTTGGCATATACAATTTGAGAGGGATCAGAATTTTTATTTATTTTTTTTAAAAAAAACATTTATTAAGCATATATTTATTAATAACAAAATTGCAAAGTAAAATATATTGAATTGAGAATGATTCATGTAGTAACTTGAGATGTCTCGAGTTTAAGCTCCACTAGTGTTATTAGAGGAAGGTAAATGTAAATTTTTGCGTAAGTGTTCTTTGAACCATAAGATCTTCTCTATCTTGGACCAGAGCATCACCCCCTCCTTCTAAATTAATAACATGATCTTCTCTAAATTTGTATAATAAGTAAAAAAATAATGGTACATGTAGTATTAATAGTTGATGGTATAATTGATAAAAATATAAGTAATATCAAGGTGAAAATTGAAATTGATAATCATTTTGAGACATTTTCTTTTCAGTAAATAACTCATTTACCATTGAGCGGATGGAGTATGTAGTTCTAAATTTAAGTTGTGGTTGTAGTTACGCTCTGAACCTTAATATTACAACACAACGCGGAAAATGCCGTTGCACTCGTGATACTATTTACTGGGATCTCTAAAAAAATTATACTTCAGACTTATAATTACAATTACAAAATAAAAACTGCAATACTTTTAGTCTTTCGTAAGTTTTTTCTTTACAGGTAATTCTAGTTGAGATATTAACCGACATTAAATATGAACACATCTTTTAGTTAGAATTCCAACTTTGATTCGTCACGTTAAAATCTAGCCTTTTCCACTATTGATTAATAAATACTCCAATTTAAAACTATGATTATTTATAATACTATACTATATATAATTTTTTGACAAATATATACTTTATAGTTGAAACTTGGTACTGATGAGAGGACATCACATGGGTATATGCAATCAAAGTTGAAACTGGCTGCGAGTAAGAAAATGTGAATGAATATTTGTCAATGGTGTAAGTTGGAACCTAATTTCATTGTCAAGTTTGCGGTCCATACGCTTGTTGTCAACTGTTGCTCTGCTGTTCACTGCTGCCATTGACCTCCTCATTTCCATGAATCCGCATATTGTCATCTAATGCATAATTTTAATATATGCTATATGGTGTTTTAAATCATCCATATACTAGGTGCATAAAAAATGATTGTTCATTAATTAGGGTTTTTTATTCTTAAATCGGATATTTTATGGGCGCAAGTACATCTAATAATCTTTGTATCAAATAGGCTCATAATGGGTTGCAAATCTCTTCCTTAAATTATTTAGTGTTGTACTAACATTTTCAAGGTTGAATTTAAACCGATGATGAAACTATAATTAAGTTGAAAGTGAACAAAAGCATCTCATCCAAGCAATGTTCGGTTAATTATATTAAGTGTTATTTTGTTATTTTAAGTTTTTCACACAAATTAAAATAATTTTTTTATAAATGAAATAGTATAAAAAATTTACAAAATTATTTTATTAATTAACTCCTAATATTAAGTATTAATCATTGTCATAAAAGCATAGTGGATTTTTTAAAGGAATAAAAGCATAGTGGATATATATATTGATTTACGAGTGATGTACATAAGTATTAATTTTGTGGTAGAACTGAAATCAAATCATTAAAATTGAAAATGTTAAATGACTTTTATTTTAAATTACTTTTCTTTTGATAATGTGACTATTAATATGTGATGAAATGAGTATGCGTCGACAATTGTGATAAATACTTTTCGCAATTTTAAATGAGAGAAGTATAAAGATTATTTAACCCACAATTCGAAAAAAGTACAAAGGGTACTTACCCCGTAAAAAACCAAACTCTAACTTAAGCATTTAAATAAAGAAGAGGGTTTGATGGTTTACTTGTACTTCTATCCCTTATTATAAAAATATCATTTGATAATTTCACACATTTTAAGAAAAGTGGATATATGTTTGACCAGGAAATTGAATCTGTAATTTTCTTCATTTCTTAACATTTAATATATGTGATTTTTGCCATTGACACTTGGACTCATAGAAACAAAAAAATACTAATAACCGAGTTGGAAGATTAAAAATTACTGCGGGCTCTCAGAATATAGTCTTTAATAAACTGTGGTAAAAACTTCATACATACAGTACAACTAGATTACAAAAATTTAGGTTCTTTTTATAGGACAATATATGTTATAACCTAGACACTAAGCCCAAGTAACATGAAATACATTAAGTAATTGAATAAAGTTCATCATAGGATAAATTTCATTATTATGATTAGTAGTTTGTTAGATTGTGCTTGAGTCATTCTACTGGCTTGTTGAATTGGTTACCACACACCTAAGACTATAGTATCCATGAATTAAATGGAATGTGTAGTTCTATATTATAAGTGACCGAATAATATTAAAAAAGGTTTTGTTCTATTTTGCATTATAGAATTTTACATGAAACCAAACACACTAAATAATATTATAAATCTTGAGTCTTACGTGCTTAATAATAAAAATAATACTATGCACCTCTCCCACCTCCTAAAAGAATAATCTTTAATTAGCAACCCAACATAATTATTTACTATATACCGGCCAAGGCATTGAAGCTTGCATGTAAAATTTCAAACTTTGGAAACCCCTAAATATATTTCAATCATACATAGAGGCATATGTGACACTATTATATTAATGGATGTGCCTTTTGGAGGTCAAGTAATATTCACTTTTCAATTTTACCCATTCCACTTTGTAGTTTTGAATTTTTGTTAAAACGGTCTTCAAAACCTTCAACGGTCAACAAATACTATTGGGTAAAGGTTTTGCTTGTATTATAGCTTATGCTTCACTTAATATTTGTTAATTATTACAAACATATTTTAGTTGGTGATGATACAACTCAGATCTCATAAGTCACAAAAATGTACCTCTGTGAGTGATCTTCGAGCCTCCGTGTTTTTTCGATCCATGAGAACCAACTCACTCAAATTTTTTATAAAGAAATAAAAGGGTTAAATGTGTTTTTTTATCTCTATAAATATACAAATTTTTCGTTTTCCTTCGACATTTGGTTACTATGAAATTTTCAATCACCACTTTAAATCCATATTCTTAAGTTGATTTATGTGTAGTAATTGTATTTTTTTTAACGAAATTGTGTAGAATATTGTAAAAAACTATCACACAAAAAATTAAAATTTTTAAACAAAACATGAATTAAATATGAATTCTTAACCCAAATAATATATAAATTCATGTTTGGTTAAAAAAATTCTAATTTTTTTTGGGAGAGATTTTTAAAATATTATAAACTTTTATTAATTTTTAAAAAAAAAATATGAATTCTACATATGAGTTTATTTAAAAGAATGGACCAAAAGTGAAGATGAAAAACTTTTGAGAATTAAAAATCGAAGAAGTTTTTTAGAGGAACTAAAACGAAAGGTTAATATATTTATAGGATAAAAAAAACATATTTAACTCTAAATATGTTTGTTGTTTACTTCTATTCCACTGGTCTATGTATTTTTTTATTATTGCTAGGCTCTATAAGCTAACCTAACTCCTATTTTTCAAGACTTGTAATAATTATATACTTTAAACTTGACGTAGGAAGGCTTACAGATCACCAATATAATAATTAATACTTAGAAAACAATGATATATATTTCACAAGCGACTTGAAAAGGAGACTTTGTAAATTGTATGATTGTCCAATTGTGTTACTTAATAGAAACCTAAAGATTTTCCTTCCATACTTAATTGTCTAGCTAGCGACTTTTAATGCCAAATATAGTTTATTTTAGTGATGTAGGTCAATGGTTTGGATTAGCCTTTGAATTGAATCACTAGTTGATATTGTGATGAGATCTACAAGTATAAATAAATAATAAGAGTGATCTAAGACGTGCCTATATTTTAATGAAACTCAAAATATCCCATTTTATTAAATGAGAGAATATGAATAAGAATTAATACTCTTTAGTCTCTTTTTTTCTTACAATAATACTCTTTAGTCTTTACTAGAAGGTGAATTCAAAAAAGTAGTCTTTACTAGGAGGTTTGTGGTAAGATTCTTTGTGAAAAATATAACCCTTTTGTTTGCCTCGGACATAATTAATGCCTTAACATACAGTAATATTATATGATACATGTGGATTCCATACGAATAAAATTTGTAACATGCACACTTGGCTCAATTAACCTAACTATTATTTAGGATTGTAGTTTACTATATATATGTTTTTTAAGGGTACTATATGTTTCTTTCTAGTATTATTTTTTTACACAAAATATTGATAGCGCAACAATGAAAACTTGCAGTACAAGTTATATGGGTTTGAGAGAGAACTGAGAATTGAGGTTCTTAATTGTTGTAGACTTATGATTAGGTATGACAATAAAACTCATACTCGTGGTTAACCGCCTGAACCAACCACGATTTGACAGATTTTTCCCGTTTCGTCTGAGTTTGGGTTTCTCCCGATTTCAAAACTTGGGTATGAGACAGGTAACAGGGATACAAGTACCCATACCCAAACATGTCCTATTGTAGAAAATTACTTTATCATCCAAATTATTCAGTCAAATCATTCAGTTAAGGAAATGTTAAAATGTACATATTGATGAATAATGTATTACAATATTGCTCTCGTGCTAAAAAAAAATTGAAAAAAATGATTCATTATGGAGCCGGGGATACCAAAACCCGTTGGGGATGGAGATGTAGGGTAATGGTAAGTATATGAGAGTCAGAAATGGGGATGGGGAAGATAAAACATGTACTCACCCCACCCCAATGCCATGCCTACTTATGATTTTCATTAGCTATGGACATTACATGCCATGAAAGTAATCATCCAAAACTAACTTACTTCTGAAGGTGAGAAAAACACACAAGAAGAATTATGTAAGCTTTTTATGACTTTTCTTTTTCTTTGGTTGAAACAGCCTAATTAGAATCTGAGATGCACAAATTATGATGCAGAGTCTGAGCACAGCGGATAAGTACAAAATGCAAAGATAAAGAGATAGAGATCGAGAAAGCAGACACACATCAATATTATATTGGTTCCTCCTACAATCCAAGAGTAGTCTAGTCCCCTTGCACTTCCAAGGGGTTTCACTATAATCACAACTGATTACAAATTGCTCAAGGACATTTTCAAGAGACTTCGAATTGCTCAAGCACAACTTTGAGATACTTCAATGCTCTATGGCTCTGTACCTAAAGATTTCTGCTCTAGGACTCTACCTAAAGACTTCTTCTTGCTTAAGACTTCCCTTTGCTCAATCCCCATTGATTGAGACTCCTAAGTGCTCAAGGTATCTCCAAGAGACTTATATGCTCAAGTACGCAGGTGAGTGACTTTCTAAAATATTTTCTCCAACTGCAAACAAGTTATGTGTTTTTACACTCTTTCTAACTAGTGAGTGTAAACTGAGCAAATGAACAGACTCCCTAGGATATCTAAGATTTGACTTGAAATAAATCATAAGTGTTCTGCGCTACTAAATTTGACAGACTAATGGCACAGTTGAATAGAAGAGTCTTGTTGCTTCTTTTTCTTCAGGTCTTCAGCTCCTTTTAAAGGCAGTGATTTGAGAGACGTTAGTCCTTTTCCTGATATGGATTATCCCGTTGAAAAGTACTTTGAATTTCCTTTGCTAAAAGGAGAAGTATTTGTTGCTTTTCTCGTTCCTGGTGTCCTTTGTCTGGTTGTACATGTAGACGAAAGAAGACAAAAGAACTGCTCTACTAGATGTTATGATAGAGACAAATCACATATAAGACAAAAGCTTACGTGGATTCTGGGTCCCCAAATCCAAGTAGCCTAGTCAAATTTTTTGTCTGATGTCCTTCACAGAGTCTGTGGAGATCACTCTCCAGCTTCTGATAAGGAGATCTTGCGCACTTGAACATATGTTGGTATACCAATTGTTCTTCAATACTTTGTTATCATCAAAACCCAAAGAGAACTTGTATGAATCATTCTTGTTCTATCAACTTCCACAAAAGTAGTTAACAAGTTTAACAAACATTTTTAAGTACTTTATCATAACAACTAACATGAGCAAGAACATTTTAGTTTCACAAAGCAAATAAAACATGATCATCAAAAGACAAATCAACAAAAAGGCACAATTCAGCTTTGCAAGAATATTCAAGTTTGAATCATTAAAATCAAAAGCAAGTCATTCTTTTTTGTCTCAACAAAAAAAGACATAAAACACTGATTTGTGAGCTTTAATGGAAAGAATAACAAAAGTGGTACATGGGTCGTTGCATTAATCTATACGCTCCAAATAGCTCTCACTTGGATAGCTTGCCTTCCTTGCACTACTGGGGTTGGGAAAATACTTGGTTGGCTACCGGGAACATTTTGGATATGATAAAAAACAATTTGGACATTTTGCACTTTATTGAAAGAAGAAAAGAAAAATTAAGGGGGTCCTATGACATCATGAAAAATGTGTTCAACAAATGTGTTCTTAAATCTTCCTTCAAAAAAAATGTATTCTTAAATCTTGATCACCAAGCCTCTCAACATCTATAAATAGAAGAGAAAATGAATGATCAAAGCAAGAGTTTAAAATAAAGAATCATTCTTACATAAATGAAATAATCACTACTCTTAAACTCACAAACAACAACTCCAACTCTCTCGGTGTATCTTTGGATCATAATCAATCTTAAGTTGTTCATCAAAATCTCAAACATGAAATAATCACTAATTTGAAGGTATTTTTGCTCACATATAAGGACTATCAATAATGATACCAACAATCGGTAGGCAAGTGTTGTTTCCACGTTTAAAGCACTTCAACTTTTACACATTGACTAAAGACTGCATCTGTCAATAGTAAAAAAACATGAACTTCTCATGTTAACGACTATTGTAGATGAGTCACATACAATATTTCCTACGTTTCACAAACAATTGCAAAATGAAAATGGTTCGGGTATAACAACGTTGTGATCATAGTGGAAAGTTTGAAAACAAATATTTTGAAACGTTTCGCAAAATGAAAATGGTATTTAGAAAATTTCTTTCACCAAAAACTCCCTAACAAAATGGAATTGTAGAAAGAAAGATTAGATATATCCTAGAAATGGCTCGCACATGATTCATTAAACACTTTTGGGTAGAATCTGCGGGGAGGAAGAACACCAAACATTTTTTGCTTTCATCAATTTGAATTTATTTATGATATTTTAAGCACTAAAGATCGTCTAGGGAAGTTTGATTCAAAAGCACATAAATATATCTTATTATCATACTTTAAACGATAAAAGGATAGAGTATTTGATTAAAAAACACTAATGGTTGAAAAATTAATTTCATGTAAGATTTGATGGCAAAGAGCTTGGCCTTAACAATTCAAAGCTAGTTGAACATTTTGCTAATATTAGACGAACCACTAAATGAATCGTTTGGTGAAATGCAAGTTGATTTTACACCTTGGATGAAGGTATCATGATCTAAACAAGAGTTATGAGATAAATATGGAAGTCAAGAAGATTCTTAGCAAACTCCCTAAGAATCATGTTACAAGCGTTGCTACTCACATGGAGAATAAGTATATTGTATTCTTTAAACTGTTTGATCGTGTCATTTCCAAAGGTAGTTCTACTGATTAGGTATGTCAGGAACAAAGACGCAGGGGTGACCCTGAGCATAGGCAGAACATCGATTATGAATGAATCTTTTGCAATAAAAAATACAAACAGAAAGACATCCAAATTAAAAGGACACAACTTTATTGATTTGCTCGAGACAAAAAAAAATTTAGGACTGGCTGCATAGAAGTATTAAGTGCAGAGAAGATAAACCGTTGAAATCTAAAATATTAACTTGTACCAACCCTTTTTTTCAAGTTTCATGCAACTATCTCATTACCTTGGAAGATAAATTTTATGATTCCATTATTCATGATTCAATGTTCATGTGCAAAATTTGTCCTTTCCAGTTTTTGGTATGTACATAATAACTGAAACAGCACCAAAGGAGATGAAAACCAAAAACACTATCTAAGAAGAAATTGCTAGAACAAAAAAAACAACCAAATTTCTCTAAACAATACATGAAGAATAATGACAAGACAAGATTAATTCTCCATTTTCTTTGAGCTGCTGTACATTTTCACTATTACTTGTAAACTCTCTGGTTTCTCTCTTTCTTGAAGCCATTCATAGTCTTTCTTTTCTTCTTCTGGTATGGATATTCCTTCAACTGAAATTCCAAAAAAGATTCATTGCATTTTAGGTTAGAGACATGGCCATAAATAATGATTTATGCTATTAGAGAAGTAGAATAATGCAAAGGTAGCATTTAGGATACATCATAATATAGGGTGTACCGAATATTGATACCTCTCGAACACTTCATATTGAAGGCATGTTTGATGTCCAACACGTGTATGACACCATCATGACATGCATAGATGTGATTTCTTTCAATAATTTTACTTTCTCAAATTATTATTGGTGTTGACGGGTGAGTGTCTGTGTCAATGCTTCATAGACTGACACGTTTTTAATGGATGTACCACCCTGAATCCTCTAACCAAACTTCAACTATTTGATTAATCCAAGAGTCGAAGTTTGGCCGAAGATGATGCAAGCAATTCAATTCATTTTACTGTAAATATTAACTGTGGCGTTGTGTAAAAAGCGTATTATTGTGTGACGTGCACCGTACACACATGGTTTTAACCATGGAACGATATATAAAATCTTATCCATTCATTAAGACTAGGTAAATATGTACCTGGAAAGTTGGAAAACGGGAAACTTCGGTAGTATGCACAATGCCTTCCATCAGGATCAGAGTATGGAGGACCAAGAACATCTAAAACTGCACAAGCTGTTACTGCTGTGAAGCAATGCATGTTGCCACCATCATCAGGATAAAGGATGGAAGGATTGCAAGGAGCAGTAAAATCAGCATCAACCTTGATTTTCGCCAATCTTTTCTCCGGAATCTGGGCTGGCACAATTTGAACATTCAAATTAATTTTCTATATTTACTGTCCTCTATCCTTTACAATATTACAATGCATAGGAAAAAATGTCTAATATAAGTTGCCAAATAAAAGTGAATACGCAATTTTATCGACATAAGAAAATACTCACTTTGTGAGACATCAACAGGCAGGTCATTGGCCCAATCATAAGATTTGATGTGCATGGTTCCAAAGAGAAGCTTGCTAAAAACCGTCATTCCCGGGTGATTGTGTAAAGGAATCACTCCAGAAGGTGGCAAACAAAATATTCCCATCTGCAACACATCAAAATATATAAATAAATAAACATTTAGTTACTTTATAAACATGTTACATGATGTAGTAAATGCATCCATAACCAAATTTATTAGATTAGTGTGTAATTAGATAAACTTAAACCAATTGTAAACATAACTTGAAAGCAGTTTAGGTGACAATCATTTACTTTGTCAATTCACTAGCATTTTTAGGAACTTCAATAATGCCAAAAAACTATCACAATTATTCACTGCATACAAACAAAGTCTTCTATCTCTTCTTGGGCAATTTAAAACGAACATAAATGAAAACCAAAGATATTTTAAGAAAGTAAACGGGAGTTACCGAGAATTTTTCACACTCATAAATGTGAAGGTAAGTAATTTTAGGAGTTCCACCATTGATATTGCTGAAATATGGCATGTCAGATTTCAAGCCAAGGTCTTCTGGCTTTATTCCAGCTGCACAAACATAAGCCACAGTTAAAAGCTTATCGATCATGGCGTATAAAATTAATGAAAATGAATGAAAATTTGAAATTAAGTATTGATCAAATAATTCTTAGAATAGTAATGAGGAGCAAGGATCCTCTCCATTTCTGAAAAGAAAAAATAATTTTATTGCTATAGTTTGAGTGTATAAAGAATGTGAAATAAGCGCATATATTTATCAAATTGGTGACATTAATTAGAATTTGAGAAATACTAACGGCACACATTTTTCAACACACTCTTTGATTGGTTAAAATTCACAAGGGACCCACCAAATTTATATGGGACCCACATGATTTGGTGGAATTCATGTGAATTTTAACCAATCAACAAGAGTGTGTTTAAATGTGTGTCGTTAGCATTCCTCGTTCAAATTTATACACTAAAATCACTAAAGAAAAAAATTTATGAAAATCTTTCTACAAATAGTGACCAATTAATTGATTTCCTACAACCATCAAATTTATGTGACCACAAACCTACAACTTTTTTTTTTTTTATTAGTGACTAGAGCTCACACAATTTAATTGTGGAGTGTCCAGGGTTCGAACCCCGGCTCTTGCATATAATATGCAATATCCCTACCAACTGAGGGAGGCTCTACAACTTATCAAGCCTAATGGTTTACTATTTCATATAAACAACACTGACTTCAAGCATTTATGAACCAACTACATGTGGCACATTATCTCCAAAGGACATCTAGTTAGGTGCACAAATAAATACATCCAAATCAAGCGGTCCAATAACAATGTGACACAAGGAGAACGCAAAGAACCACAAGTGCTATAGATGGAAAAAAAATCTCTCACCCTAACATGACTTTAGTTTAGATATACAAATTTAAAAAAATAACTAATTTTGAGTCATTTCAGAAGTACAAATCCAACTCCAACAATTTGTACTTTCTAAAGTACACTTCTAAAATTAGGGTTTTTATAGTAGTATATACTTGAAATGCACTGATTAAATTGACAATACCTATATAGTGTTGACATCATGTAATGGTCAGAAAACTATATAATTATGTGTACTTTTCTAATGGAAAAACAAGTACATGGTAAGAAACACTCATAATTTGATGTGCTCTCAACACCTTATTATAGATAAATGAAGGACATTGTTAATATAAATCAATTATTTGTATCAATTTAAAACAACATTGTGATGATGTGCACTCATAGTGTATAAATGAGTTTAAAGGACATTGTTAATATAAAACCAATTTTATGCTGAATTAAAATTCACTTATTTCTTTGTACCAAAATAAAAACATTTATTTCTTTGTTAAAAAATTAAAATTTCACTTATTTGTATCACATCACCACACTCTTGCCCTAAAATATTAATTAAATTAAATAATTATACAATGAGAAAAGACACAACACAAATCAGGTATCTATCTATCTTGGTCCTTCTCAGACTACAAAGTCCCATAAAACATAAAATAATAAACCATCCCTATCAAAAATAATAAAGGAAAACTTAACAAAATTCACATCATGCATAATCCTTCATTACTAGTCCAAATTTTCAACTAAAATATGAAAACCATAAAAAAAAAAAAAAAAAATAATACCAAAAAAAAAAAAAAGCATTTCAAAATTTTAAAAAAAAAAAAAAAACACAAAAAAAAAAAAAAAAAAAATTATACCTAAAACAGAACGAAGCATTTCAATGTGTTGAGAAGAAGGAACAATTCCATGAGCAGCATTAGCAAAAACATGTTTACAAGCAAGAAACAGTTTCTGAACCGGCGTCATCTCCGTCCTGCGACGAAGATGTCGCCGGTTCTTCCTTGGTTTCATGTTATTGGTATTTGTCTCATCAAGTAATTCACATAACTCTCTCCCTTTTCTTTCAACCATGTTTCTCTCAATTCCCATTGAAACAGAGCAAAAACAGAGGGAAAAACAGAGTATAAAAACAGCAAAAAAACAGACCCAGATAAGAAAAACGAATCAAAGAGAGGATTTTTGTAGAGGAATGGTTTTGATATGAATCAAGAGTGTTGAGACATGAATTTTGGGAAAAGGGTGTGGAAGAAAAGAGATAAAAATTGAATGAAACAGAAAACAGAGGAAAACAGGGGAAAGTGATAATAAATAGATTCAAAGAGGTTTTTGAAGAGGTAAATGGAACATTGTAGAGAAGTGAAAGACAAAAAAAGATGAAAGACAGAAAGAAAGACAAATATAAGAGAGAGAGAGAGAGAGAGAGAGAGAGAGAAGTGGTTTAGGGAAGTGAAACTAAAAACCAGGGGCCATGTTTAGGATTTCAGTGGGCTGATTGAAACAGCGGATAATACTTTCTATTAGGATGTTTTATTCCTACTTTTTTTTTCATTAATTTCTACTTTTTCTAGAATATAATATAATAATTCCTACTTTTTTTTTCCTTAAAAAAATCATTCCTACTTTTTTCTTGACTTTTTTTTATAATATTATAAAATAAAATAAAAGTTTGATTAGATCGACATGCAACTATAAGACAAGTTTGAACAAATTTTATTTTGAAAATAGGTAGGAGTAGAGAATTATGTCAATATAAACGATTCATGTGAGTTTATCTCAGTTGATAGGAATATTATATATTATATGTAGAAATTGGGATTCGAACTCCAAATCCTAAGAAGTATAGTTTATGATTATGATGTTTTTTCTTTTTCGATACTAACTAATCTTGTATATTTGTAGTGGTAGCACACCTTGTGCTTCAAAACTACTATTGTTGCGGTAATATAATTTCATTTTGATTTGTAAAAAAAATAGTTTTATTGTCTATGATTTATGTTTTTTCGATTTCGGAAAGTGGGGCCTTAATTTGATATTTTAGGGTATAATACACCTTGTGTTGTTCCTTAGCTTACTTCGTATTTTACTCATTTAATGGGACAAAAACTACAACAAAATTAAATAAGATGTCATGACATTTAAAACGTCATAATTCAAAGATTAAATGAGAGAAGTATACGTTGTAAATAATGATAGAAGTGGTGTGATCACATGAGTAAACTTGTTTGCTTTTCTACAGACAAATTTGATATTCGTTCGTTAATCTTTTTAAAAGAATTTAGAATTAAGATCCTAGTTGACACGTGTAAGAATTTAATTTGGAACACAATTACAGTTAGTAAGTAAAAGGTCATCATGTAAGCCAACAATGTAAACACTATTTTCCTTATTTTAAATTGTTTCCCATCATTTATGAATATTATTTTCCAACTTTAAATGAAAATTCGGGTGAGGGTTGTCTTATTTCAAGTGGGGAACATGTCTTTCCATGCGGAGAATAAAGATTGAAAGAAAAAACTCTTTTAACAATTTTGTAGAGAGGAGGATAAAAATCATACTCCCCGTACAACATGGTTCATACCTCGAGTATATACAGAAGTACTCCTAATCATTATATATTATATTCCCTCCGTCTCTCAAATTGTATGTCGTTTTTAAAAAAAAAAATTATCTCAAATTATATGTTGCTTTATAATACTAATATTTTTTTTCTTTCTATTATACTTTTAATTATTTATTACTCTCTCTTCTTTCAATTCTTTCATTTATCTTTCTCATATTATTTATTAAGAACAATTTTGTAAAACATCTCATATTATCTCTTTTCCAGACAATATTAATTGTATTTCTTAATATGAGTGAAATGCCCAAAACGTCATACAATTTGGGACGGAGGGAGTACTTCCTCCGTCCGAAATTGTATGATATTTTGAACATTTCACACATATTAATAAATGTAATTAATATTGTGTGAGAAATAGATATTATGAGTTGTTTTACAAAATTGCCCTTAATAAATTATATATGAAAGATAAATGAAAGAATTGAAGGAAGAAAGAGTAACAAATAGTTAATGATATAATAGGAAAAGTAACATTAATGTTTCATTGGTATTGTAAAGTGACATACAATTTGGGACAATTTTTTTTTCCAAAGTGACATACAATTTGGGACGGAGGGAGTATTATTAGCGGAAAGACGGACATTCACGTTCCTGTCTTTCCGCTCTTTTTATTGCGCTAACGTTTGAAAATTATGAACGATCTTTTTTTTGTAATTTTTATTTTGATTAAAAGTAAATATAAATTCTTTTTGCTTTCAAATTATAATTATGAATCTTCCCCGTGAGCTTAGCTCAGTTGGTAAAGACAATGCATAATATATGCAAGTTCGGTGGTTCGAATCCCGAATACCAAAAAAAAAATTATAATTATGAATTAAATTAACCATGATTATCTATTTCAATGACACCAACAATATAACAAAAATATGTAATTTAAATTTATTTATTTTTTTAATGACACAAACAACAATATTTGTTATAGTCTTTAAAAAAAGCAATATTTATTATAGAAAATGTTGTTTAAGAGTATAATTGAGATAATGAAAAAATAAGTATAAATATACTCATAGTTTGTTACACTTTTTAAGGGATAAAGGGAGAGAAAAACTGGACATATATATACGTATATTGTGTTTGTTATATTTTGTTTTAATATTTAAATTTACTCTTATCTTATTTGTTACATGTGTTATTTGTATTGAAAATTGAGAGCATTTTTCGAAAGAAACAAAATCAGCCCAAAAGAACTGAAAATGATTATTTTCTTTATATAGTATAGATATGTTAAAGGGTTAAATACTTTTTTGGTCCATAAAAATATAGTCAATTTTAATTTTCATTCCTAAAAAATAAAACACAATGCTTTCGTCCTTCTAATTTTTTCTACTCCTTAATAAACATAATTTTGACATATCATTGATATCTTTTGAACATTGTATAGACATACATGTGCTGGACATAATATATTTTCATAACATGGACACGTCTTATTTTCAAAAATAAAAATAAAAAATATGGACACATCTGAAACTTAAATGGTCATGACTTTGACATTAATATAAGTATAAAATGGTCATAAAAGACGAAAAACAAAAGAATTGTTTTTTAGAATGACGAAACATCCGATTATATTTTTTGAGATTAAAATCACAATTTACTATACTTTTGAGTACAAAAAACTCATTTAACCTATTGTACATTCATTTTCAAATGCAACTGAGATAATAAAAAACTTACAATAAATTTTTTTAACAAGTCATGAGGTGATGAAAAACAAAGGTTCATGCTAACATGTGCTCGTAAATCACGTCTTAAAGTTTCCATAACTAACAAACATTCATTGAAAAAAAAAATTAACTTTTTAAAAAATAAATCAACACAATTTTTAATATATAATTTCTGTTTTTGTTATATTAACATGTGTCCTTAAGACATATGTTAGCATTTTCCAAACATGAATCCACTCATAGTAGATTGGGGGCAACTGTCGCAACTACCGTTCATGTTGTACTTGTTAAATATTTGATATTTTAATTGTTTCAAGAAAAAATATTTGATATTTTAATTATTATCCCCTATTAAAATAATATATTACCCCCACTAAATATAAATTTGTGTCATAAAATAGTTTCTCTCGTGAATTTTATAATTCAAATGTGCAAATACAATTGAGATAAAATTTTGAATAGTTTTTTTTCACATTCATAGAGAGATGCTTTTTAAGTATTGAAGATGAAAAAAATTCTACCATACTTTTTAAATATAAAGACAAGTAAAGAACAATTTTAATTTGTAAATATTAACGAGTCTTTGATTTTTCTAATAAATAATATTATAGTTTTTTTTTTCAAATAATAGTATAGTGTTGATAAACTCAAGTATTTTGCTCAATGATAATGATATTACTATTGATTATTTCTTTTCTCACCCTATTTTCTTCTCGTGCACTTACGGATTTCAAATTTTATAATCTGAATTGGGTATGCAAGAAGCGGTAGAAAAAGAAATAGTCGTTATTATATTATCACTTTTCCATTCTTAAAATTTCTGTATAAATATATATAATATAAATTTTGCCCCTGCAAATCAAAATATATGGATATGTCACCGGTTGGTCTCATGCGAGATTTTGAGACGGTGCATTATTTTTATGTTTTACCGCTTTCTTTTTCTCAACAGTTGAGTTAATCCAACGACTTAGATTTGGATAAGATGGAAGATTTAGAAGTTTGTTGAAGGATATGATTCATACATCTATTGTAGTAATCTTTCCAAAATTTATAAGTAAAAAATAAAAAAGAACATTCATGTAAAAGTGAACTTTTAACTTTTATTTGTGTGTTGTTTTACTCTCATATTAAGTTTTGTTTCATTTTAGATAAATAGAAAAATCAATTTAAAAAATGTTCATTAATATTAATGTTCAATCTCGTTGCTAACATTTATTTGTTTCAAATTAAAAAATATAGAAAATATTGTAAAATACAAAATAAATTCAAATAAAAACGAGGTATGTGATAATGTTATCTCAATGTTTGAGAGTCTTTTTCATTCTCTATTTATGTCCAACCACTACACATGTCTCTCACTCGTATCTCATGTAACTAAAAATACAAAGAGAGAAAACACATAAGAGAAAATTCTCACTTTGTTTGCACTATTATCATTTCCTATTAGATTGTGACCCTCACGTTATATGTCCTTATTTTGTTTATATATTTATGTGTTATATTATGCATTGTAAGTCAAATTATTTGATAATATTGTCGATCTAATTAAGCACAATAACTGAGAAAATATATCTTTTTAAAAAAAAGTATAGGAACACATATTTTCAATATTTTAAATATGTGAAATAAAAATTTAAGTGTTTTAGCACTTTTTGTTATGCTTGCATAGTTTTTGGCTTTTCTTGAAAGTTGCTATCGTTTGTTTGTTCTGGTTGGATTGGAATGAGTCATTGTCCTTGTAGAACTTGTATTTGTAAATAGAAAAATATCTAATAAGGAATAGCTTATTCTCAATTTGCAATATATACTCTTTTGTAGAACTTGATCTTTAAAATATTCTTTGAAATAAATGTCATCTATTTTGTAAATCTACAATTATTCAAGTTGTGATTTCTGAACTATATTTCAAAGATATGGGTGTGATGACAAATGTTTTGCAGAGTTGATGCTAGCGCTGCCTTAGCCATATTTTATCGTTATTTTCAATTATGAACAAAATCCATTGTTAGAAGTATAAGACCTTTACAAAATAAAATAAACATTTACTTGCTTTACAACAAAAAACGACATTCCTTCTCAAATGAAGCAAATTCATATGTACACAAAAAAAAATGTAGCAAATTCATATAGCATTTTTTTTTACTCAAGAAAAACATATATCATTAAATTTTTGTTAATAGATTGCATTCATCAAATTGAAATAATATTGAGCACATGTATTGATCAATCTGCATTTAGTTTATAAACATACCATGAATGTATTGGTTCAAAATATTTTAGCTTAAAAAAAATAAATAGTAACCCAAACTCTCTTATCATTCTATCAAGTAATACGATCCAATTTAAGTAGAGATCACACTCCAAAATTTAGAGAGAAAAACTAGAGATAAAAGAAAAGAAATTGATTATATTTTTCATTGCTTCTAGCTGCTAAGAGAATTTTGAGGCAACCAGATTCACGAGGTATATAAAATGGTATTTTACACTATGGTATTCTATTTCCAACTAGAAAAACAAATGAGAAGCTCAATTTAATAGGATATTCATATGGTGACTGGTGTGGAGACAAGATTAATAGAAACGGTACAATTTTTTTCATGCCATCTAAGAAACAATGCTTTGTCAAGGTAATTGGTTACAAAATGTTGATGGAAGACTTGATGATGAAGCTAAATCAACATGTCAAGTTACTTATTGACAACACATCTTTTATCAATCTTGCTAATAATTCCATATCTAATGGGAAAGATCAAGGATACTGAGACAATGTTTCACTACCTTAGGATCAAACAGATTAAGGTAATCATAGCGGTGAGACATATAAATAAACACAAACTCACAAAGTAACTACAAAGAGAACAGAGGAAATAATTTCTTTAAAAACACTATTTTCATTCATGTGAAACTTAAATTACATAATTGGCTATCACATTCCTTTATATAGGCTTGGTTTCTTATACATACGCCTAAAATTCTTAAATATTAAATAAAATGAGGCGATGTTGTACTATTCCTAGGCGGTGTAACACATATATATTTTTTTTACTCTTAATGACTAAGCAAAAGACTAAATTGCAAAGTAACTTAATAACCAAGTAAATCTAATCTTCTCTCATAAGCAACATGGCAAACGGTCCCTTAATTTTAAGGTCCAATAAAAAGCATTCGCTTAACCACAGAGTATGCTACATCATACTTTTATAATCTTATAGTACTCACTTGATTTAATTTTCAACATTGCCTCCCTTAAATTAAGTTTGCATCATTCCAAGCATTTTCTTCAATTTATAAAATAACTCAATCATCAACGGTTTTGTAAAAATATCTGCAATTTGCTCTTCAGTGGGACAATACTCAATCACCAATTCTTTCTCATCAACTAGTTCTTGGATCTTGTGAAATCGTATATCAATATGTTTGGACCATCCATGAAAAACTGGATTTTTAGAAAGTGCAATTGCTGACTTGTTATCATAATATATTTGTGTGGGTGTAATTTGCTTGTGATGCATCACTTCTAAATTCTTCTCAGCCACACTGTTTGAGTAGCACATCTGGTTGCTGCTGTATATTCTACTTCAACTATGGAAAGAGTGCCTACATGTTGTTTCTTCGAAGACTATGAAATTTCACTAGTACTCAAATGAAATGTGTACCCTGACATGCTTTTTCTTTTTTCTATATCTCTTTCCCAATCACTATTTGTATATCCAACAAGCTTCACATCATTATTATTACCATAAAAAATTCCATCGGTTAGAGTACCTTTGATATAACGAAGAATCCTCTTGGCTCCTTACAAGTGACTAACACGCGGCTCCTCCATGTATCTGCTAAGTAAACCAACACCATATATTATTATATTTGGCCTTGTTGCACTCAAATATTTCAAACTTCCAATCAAAATTTTATAATGAGTTGAGTCTACCCTTTTACCATCACTTTCTCTTGTCATCTTCAACTTTTCTTCAATCGGCGTGAAAATTGGCTTTGAATGCTCCATTTTGAATTTCTTCAAAATATCACTTGCATACTTCTTCTAAGAAATAAAAATTCCATCATTATGTTGAACGACTTCAATGTCGAGAAAATAAGACATTAGGCCCAAGTCTGTCATTTCAAAACATCTTATCACAGCCTCCCTGAATTGTGCATAATCTTTTTGTACAACGCTCTTGGCGCCTTCTTCAAGTCATAAAATGCCTTCTTCAATCTATAAACTTTATCTTCTTTTCCTCTGACTACATATCCTGCATGCATCTCAACATACACTTCTTCTTCCAAAGTACCATTAAGAAATGCAGACTTAAGACCTATTTGATGTATTTTCCAATTATTTTGAATTGATTGTGAAATAAGCATGCGAATTGTATCTAATCTCGCAACATGAGCAAATACCTCAAAATAATCAATACCTGGTTTTTGTTTGTAGCCTTTAGTCATCAACCTCGTTTTATAGCGATCAATCTCACCACTAGGTTTGTACTTTGTCTTGTACACCCACTTCACTCCTATTGACTTCTTGTCTGCTGGTAATTCAGTCAACTCCCATGTTTTATTCTTCTCAATTGCATTGATTTCTTCATCCATAGTTTTTATCCAATTTTCATCATTAGAGGCTTCTTCAAAAGTAACTGACTCACAATCTGCAAATAAAGCAAAGCTGATAATCTCTTCATCAGATGTGTCATTATCAGTACCCAAAACACAATCATGTAGTCGAGTTGGTAATCTCTGATGTCTTTTTTCTCTGTTCGATGTTTTGGCTCATCAAGTGTTGTATCTACATGCTCAATCTCCTCTTCGTAATCATTTGGAGTCACTATCAGCTCCTTTTGTGACTTTGATGACCAATTCCACATTCCTCTTTCATCAAATGTCACATCCCTACTGATAATCACCTTCTTGGTCTCTGGATTGTAAAGCTTGTAGGCCTTTGAATTTGAATTGTAGCCAATAATGATACATCTCTGGCCTTTTTCATCTAATTTCTTTATGATTTGATTTGGTATATGAGCATAAGCAATACATCCAAAAACTCAGAGGTGCCTGATTAATGGCCTCCTTCCACTCCATGCTTCTTCGGGAGTCTTCTCTTGAATACTTTTTGTTTAAAATATAAACTGCAGTAGCAACTACTTCTACCAAAAATTATTTTGGCATTTGTTTAGCTTTCAGGATGGATCTCACCATATCCATGACTGTTCTGTTCTTTCTTTTAGCTGCTCCATTATGCTGAGGAGTATATCTAGTTGTTAACTAATGTTGGATTCCATGTTGCTTAAAGAAATTTGTATCGAGGAGGTATTCTTGGCCTTTGTCTGTATTGAGTGCTCTGATTAGACAACCACTTTGTTTTTCTACGAACGCTTTTAATGTCTTAAATGCATCAATAGCTTCTGATTTGAACTTCAAAAAATACACCCAAATTTTTCTGCTAAAATCATCAATAAAGTAATAAAATACATGCAACCACCTGGTGTTGGTATTTCAACCGAACACAAACCTGAATGAACGATCTCCAAGAGTTTCTTCACTCTCCAAGACTTTCCGATTGGAAATGATTGTCTATGCTTTTATCCAATTTTTATCACCAGAGGCTTCTTCAAAAGTAATTGGCTCACAATCTGCAAATAAAGCAAAGTTGACAATCTCTTCATCAGATGGGTCATGGTACCCAAAACACAATCCTGCAGTTGAACTGGTAATCTTTGATGTAATTGTTCTCTGTTCGATGTATTTGGCTTATAAGGTGTTGTATCTACATGATCAACCTCCTCTTTGTAATCATTTGAAGTGACTATCGTCTCCTTTTGTGACTTTGATGACCAATTCCACATTCCTCCTTCATCAAATGTCACATCCCTACTGATAATCACCTTCCTGGTCTCTGGATTGTAAAGCTTGCGGGCCTTTGAATTTGATACCAATTTGATATCATTGGGACATATAAATAAATACAAACTCACAAAGTAGCTACAAAGAGAACATAGGAGAGAATTTCTTTGAACACGTTGTTTTCATTCATATGAAATTGATATTACACAATGACTATCACATGCATTTATATAGGCAGGAATTCTTAATACATAAGCTAAGTAAAATTCTGAAATATGAAGTAAAATGAGGCGGTGTTGTATTATTCCTAGCGGTGTAACACTTAGATTTTCTTTTACTCTTAATGGCTAAGCAAAAGACTAAACAACAAAGTAACTTAATATAATCTTATCTCATAAGCAACATGGCAAACGGTGCCTCCCTTAATTTTAGAAAATTGCTCTTCTCCCATAAAAAATCGCTTACTCCCAACTAAACTTCCAAAAATACCTCCGCGTGACTTAAATCACCTAGGTGTTATACTCAGCGTGACTCTAGTCATGCTGAAAAATTCCAGAGTGAGTTAACTTATGTTGGTTAACAACCCAAATTGAATTCTTCCCCCTCCATTGTCGTGAATGAAAATTCATGAATCCCTTCTTGTGTGGGTGAACAAGCTTTTGATCTCAATGTACTTGTTTAACAAATTCATCCTCATCTTCCAAATCAAGAATCCCTTCTTCCTCCCTCATATCCTTTGAATCCCGTCTAGGTGTAGTCGTCAGTATGTATTGCATCATTTGTGGATAGTATTTGTCGTTGTTTTCGAAGAAATTGAGAAAATCCCGAGTAGAAGTTTCACCGACATAAACAGTTTGGTTATTGATGGGTCTATGTTTGTATACAATTGAAGAAGGTGGATGTGGTTTGTTCTTAGCGAAATTCATGTAAAATTGATGATGTGGTTGTGAATCATTGTAGTAGTCGTGTTTGTGAGGAGGTGAATCGAAATCATCATCGTGTTTATCGTCATTGTCAAATTGGTGTTCATCGTCGGAATTAGAGTGGAACACCTGCGTGACTTAAGTCACATTGAAGTATTTTCAAAAGTGCAGTTGGGTGCGAGCGACTTTTGATGGAAGAGGAGCAATTTTCTTAATTTTAAGGTCGAATCAAAAACATTTGCTTAAACACACAATTCTCAATTGTTTTCCAAAATAAAAACCAGTTTTGTTCACCAAAAACTTTGAATCACTAATAAATTCGAGAGGAATGCTAGCAACACACCTTCTAACATACACTTTTCAACACACTCCCTTTGATTGGTTAAAATTCACATGGGTCCCATCAAATCATGTGGGTCCTATATACTTTTTGTGGGTCCCATGTGAATTTTAACCAATCAAAGAGAGTGTGTTGAAAAGTGTGTGTTAGAAGGTATGTTGCTGGCATTTTTCTAAATTCGAAATGAACATGAATACGTGACAATGCACCTTGCCTTAAATAAGCTTTTAAGAGAGAATTATTAAGAGGAGTGATATTTGTACAACCAATTTTGTACAACTCTTGTAACATCTACTTTTCTCCTCTTTTTATTGGATAAAAACAATGGAGAGAGAAAAAAGAAGAGAGAGAATAAAAACAGATGTGAATATGAAAGAGAATGTTGTTTCAAAAGTTGTCAAAAAATAGATGTACAAATATCATTTCTCAATTATTAAGCACCTTGATCATATAAGAAATTTAACAACTTAAACATTAAAACATAAACATGAGAATGTCGAAGAACATTGGTATTATCTTTTTTTTTTTTTATCTTCCTAGAATTGAAACATAAACAACAACATATTTGTATCAATCAAACATCCGAATAGTCAAATGTAATATTTCTACCTCTCAATTGTAACGAGTACTCCAACACATTGTAATTTTAGTTAGATTTAAGACTTCCTTTAGTCGGTAATTTCATAAAACCATGTTTTCCAATCTCTTATCGTTTTGATTTTCATTGTAGTATCAATTGAAGCTTTTACTATTATTCATGGTCCTGTTTTCTGGAGTTCAATCTCAATTTTGCTAGGATTTTCTGAAGAAAGTTTGCCCTTGATCTTCAATTTCTTGGTCTTTTAGCTTTAAACCAAACGTATATTTGTTGTAAACAGTCAGTGTTGCTATTCAAAATCTCTGTTTTTTTTTCTTTTCCAGAAAAATAGTATTAATAAAAACTTTAAAAATTATCATCTAATTTAAAAATTAGGAATAAAAATATATTTAAACATCTAAACACAATAATAAAAAAAATACATGTAGCTATTTTAAAATTTTAAAGTAAATTGGGAGGTTGGATGTGATGAATAGCGCATCAAAGTTCAACAAGAAATTGAACATTCATGAATTGTTAGGGTTGAAGAGCGGCAATGAGTTAAACATTTAGGATCACTAAAAGACCTTCACACTACATCATTACCAAAAATCTTAAGGCATAGGATTATAAATCCCATCTCTTATATATTATCCAACATTTCCTCCATTTATAATCAACGTGGGATTCAATCGATTAGGGAGTTGTGATGCTAGGGGAAAATGTGGAATTATTAGAATTGAGTTACTTGATTCAAAACACTACTTCTAGTTTGTTAACTGTTGCAACAAACTCTCAAATGTTTAAAAAATAAATGCAACATGCACTTCAAAAACCTCATGCAATAAAAGAAAACAACATCCATTCCATATTTATATGGGTTTTTCTATCATGTGCAAATTTACACATGTTAAGAAATTTAAAATAGTAAGTTTGTATTGAAACTTGAACATAATAGAAAAACCCATATAGGGTTTGTCTAACATGTGCAACATTACACTTGTTAAAGGAACTAAAAGTAGTAATATTTTATTGAAAAACCACAACTATTTATTAAAAAATTATATATTCAATACAAAATGTTCAAGTTTCAATACAACAAACCCTATTTATATTTACAAAAATGTCACCTATTCACAGCTTGGTTACTCAACAAGGTAGCAGATTGTACAAGTTTATATATCTTACTGAAATTACATTCAGAAATTGCCTCTTGAGAAATTACGGTAGAGGTGGTGTGATCATATGAGCAAACTTGTTTGCTTTTCTAAAGACAAATTTGATCTTCGATTCGTTAATCTTTTGAAAACAACTTTAAAATTCAGACCGCTAGTTGACATGTGTAAGTATTTAATTTTGAACACAAATTACACTTAATAATTAAAAGGTCATCCATCTAAGTCAACGATGTAAACACTATTTTCCTTATTACAAATTATTTCGCATCATTTATGAATATAAATTTTCAACTTTAAATAAAAATTTGGGTGAGGATTGTCTTATTTCAAATAGCGAATATTTAGTCTTTTCCGGCATAGATAAAGATCTAGAGAAAAAACCCGTTAACAATTTTTTAGAGGATAAAGATCATACTCCATGCACAACATGGTTCATACCTCGAGTATATACAAAAGTACTCATAATCATTATATATTATGCTAAAGGGTTAAATAAACTTTTGTCATAAAAATATTGTCATTTTATATTTTCATTCCCAAAAAATAAAACACAATGTTTTCATCCTTCTGAAAAAAATTCCTTTTTACTTTTGCTCCTTAATGAACATAATTTTGACATATCATTGACATATTTTAAACATCATATAGACATTCATGTGTTGGTCATAATATATTTTTATAACTTGAGATACATTTTTTTTTGTGGAAAAATAACTTGAGATACATCTTAAAATTAAATGGTCACAACTTTGACATTAATATAACTATAAACTGGTCATCCGAGACTAAAAATAAAAGAAATTTTTTGGAAGGACGGAACATCCCATTTTATTGTTGGAGATTAAAATCAAAATTTATTATACTTTTAAGGACGAAAAATTCATTCGGCCTATCTTATATTTTTTAATGCAACTGAGATAATCAAACACTTACACTAAAAAATTCTAACAAATCATGAGATGATGAAAAACAAAGGTTCATGCTATCGAGCACATATTAAAGTTTCATAACTAACAAATATTCATTGAAAATAAATTAATTTAATTTTAACTTATGTAATCATGTTATCTCATTGTTTGAGAGTCTTTTTCATTCTTTATTTATGTTGAACCACTACACATACCTCTCACACGTATCTCATGTAACTGAAATAACAAAGAGAGAAAACACATAGTAAAACACCGCTTTGCCTCGCCAATGCTTTAAACATACATTTGTTGTTTTCTGCACATGAAAAATACACGCCTACCCACAATATAAATAATGAGATGCAATTGAATTTGGGGAGAGAGCATCGAGAGTAATGATAAAAAGTAGAAAAAATATATATATTCACTTTGTTTTCCATGCATTATAAATATTATATATTTATGTGTTATATTATGCATTGTGAGTCTAATTATTTGGTAAATTGTTGATCTAATTAAGCGCTATAATTGATAAAATATAGCTTAAAATATCTTATCTTATCTTATCTATATCATATCAATTATCTGACTTCATGGTAAGAAACAATAGCATAGATCATTGGGATGCTACTTTTCTTGTCTCGCTCTTAAAATATCTTTAGTTTTTCCATAAGTATATATTTGGGCAATACAAATTTCTTAATGGGTTAATAGTACTTTACCTCCTGTAATATAGGTCATTTCTGGTTTTCCCCTGTAAAAAATTTTCTGCAAAAAAGTTGGTTTTTGAATGACCTATTAGGGGGGTATTCCAAAACAATTTTTTTATGGGGGGTAAATAAAAAAAAATTACTGGGAGGAAAACCGGAAATGACCTATATTACAGGAGGATAAAACACCATTAACCCTTTCTTAATTATATAATTTTAATAGAGTATTTCTAACCATGACAGATAAAACAGTATTTTGATAAGATCAAGATAAAACTGAAGTTTATATATATGGGGTTTGCAAAGATACATCAATTAGTTTTTATTAAGGTGTGTTTTAGCAAAGATATAACTAAAAAGTTGTTAAATACACCATAAGGTGAATGTTGTTAAAACACTCATTCTAAAAAATAAGTGGACGTAAGTTAGCCACTCCCACAAGCATTTGCTAAAATACACTCACTTATTTTTTAGAAAAAGTGTTTTAGCATGTCATAACTAAAAAGTAGCTAAATAGATCTAAAGGTGCATGTTGCTAAAATACACCTTTTATTAAGAAACTTAATTAAAAACAGGGATATGATTAATATTATATAACAATGAATTAATCCATATCCATATGATTAATAGTATATATTCCCTCCGGTCACTATTATAAGCAAAAATTTACTTTTTAGATTCATTCAGTAAATTATGTATGTGGTCCAGATTCATTCAGAAAATGATGTATGTGGTCGATATATAGACCACATACATCTTTTATTGAATGAACCTTAGGTTAACTTTTGCTTATAATAGTGACCGGAGGGAGTAACAATGAGTTAAGGACACGTGAAAAGTGTTGAAAACTGTAAAAAAAAAATATAAAAATGAATTAATCCATATGATTAATACTCCATACGTTTTAAAATGAGCGTCGTTTAAGGTTTTTACACACATATTAAGAAATGCATTAATTAAAAAAAATGTCATTTTACTAGATTATCATAATCAACTATTGGTTTGTTTTTCATTAATGAAAAAAATAATACTTTGGAAGTAGTGTATATAATATTAATTGAAAGGTACAATCGAAAAGAAAAAGTTATTATTGCATTGGAAACTGAAAGTAACATTCATTTTGAAAACAAATATTTTTGGCTAATACGACACTTATTTTGAAACGGATGAAGTAATATATAACAATGAAAGAAAATGTTAACTTGTGCCCTTATGACACAGGTCAATAAGTTAAAAGTTTTTTCTTGAAACTTGTATATTCAATGATGTAAACGTTTAAGAATTTATATTTTCAATATAAAATTTATTTATTATATCCTTTTTTAGCTCATTAACTTGCGCCTTTAAGACACAAGTTAGCATAACCTAACAATATATCAAGGATTAGGGGCAGAAGAAAAAGTGCTGAAAACTATAAAAAAAATAATATTATACAATAATGAATTAATTCATATCATATGATTAATAGTATATAACAATGAACTAAGGATTAAGGACATAAAGTCCTGAAAACTGTAAAAAGGAAGATATATTCTTTTAATCACTAAAGAAATTCACAAATTCACAAGACCGTAAAAGTGTGAAAGGAAGATACATTTTTTTAACCACTGAATCTCATCGAATACATATTCATATTCACGAGTGTTATCTTCATCTTCCGCGGATTGTGCAATCACATTCCTTTATTGTTTCTTTAACGATTATAATAAATAATCAGAAGAAGGAAGCAATCAAAAGACTAATGGAAAACAAAAATTCTCTAATTGCTTTGCTAGTTTTCTAAAGGAAAAAAGAAGACTAACAGAGAACACCGTGAACCATGAAAATGCAATGGGTTTAGTGTCATCCTTTTTCTTCATTTAAGAAATTTAAAGTCAAAAAGTTAGCAAAGTATTGCATTTTATTTTATTTGTAAAAAATAAAACATATTATTGAATTCTTATTCAATACAGCATACACATATTGAATTGAAATAATATTGAGCACATTTATTTAATCAATTTGCATTTGGTTTATAAACATGTCATTAATGTTCCTTAAAAAAAACATGTCATTAATGTAATAATAACTCAAACTCTCTTATCATTCTTAAAAAAAAAAATATCATTACACGTGTAGAAAGTTTCATGCCAATAAAATTTAACAACTTAAATAAAAACAATATCAAACATAAACAACTTAAAAAGGATAATTGATATATTATCCTTTTTAAAGACTTGAAACATAAACAACAATATCAAACATCTGAATAGTCAATTGTAACATTTCTACCTCTCAATTGTAACGAGTACTCCAACCTACAACCTACATTGTCATTTCAGTTACATTTAAGACTCCCTTTAATGGGTAGTTTCACACCTGTTTTTCAATCTCGTATTTATTATGGTTTGATTTTCATTGTAGTATCAATTGAAGCTTTTGCTATTTAGTCATGGTATTGTTTTATGGAGTTCAACCTTAATATTGCTAGCAGAATTTTTGAAGAATGTTTTCCCTCGATCTTCAATTTTTTGTCCTTTTGCTTTAAACCAGACATATACTTGTTGTAAATAGTCAGGTTGTTGTTGAAAAAATAAACATGTAAACCATTTGATGTAAAACTTTTGTAACACCATTCTTTTCCTGCTTTTTATTGGTAAAAAAATGGTCGTACAAATATCATTTATTATAAATAAATACACTGCACTCAAACACTTTTGCACACCAAAAAATTTGTAATTATAAATTTTTACTCCCTCCCTTCCTTAATACAAGAGTAGTTTACAAAAATCACGGATATTACGAATAGTTGTTGGAGTAATAAATTGGTTTGAAAAATATGCGACTATTACTAAATTGCACTTTATATATAAATGCATTCAAGGATGATTTTTCATATTCCAAAACGATTCGTAGTATCAATAAGGGTATAGTTGGGAAGTTGGATATGATGAATATTGGTTTAGTAATTCATTTTAGTTAGAATTAGTTTTATCTTTGCTTAATAGTTTGTTTAGAAACTTGCATGTGAAGTAACTAACTCAAGTTACTTGCATGACAAGTTATGAGTTTGTTAAGAGTTTGTTTCAGTTTTTTTGTTACATCACTTGGTGTATAAATACTTCATAGCTATTGTAAATAAGTAATCCAATTCATTCAATGAAATTACACAAGTATTTTTCTCTCCCTCTCTCGAAAACAAGAAACCATAGATACCTTAGAATCCCAATCCCATCTTCTTCAATCAAATTGGTATAGCAAAGCCTGGTTCGTTCATTGTTGTTAGAGAATTCGTGAAGAATGACAACTCATAACGACAATATTCCTGCGCATCTTCCAGTTTTTGAAGGCAAGAATTTTGATCAATGGAGCGTAAAGATGAAGGTAATTTTCAGGTTTCAAGATGTACTTGAAATTGTGAATGAAGGTGTGACAGCACTAGCAGCGAATGCAACTGATGTACATCAGACAGCTCATAGAGAATTGAAGAAAAAGGACGGAAAGCCATGTTCTTGATGCATCAAAGTGTAAGTAATGAGATCTTTGAGAAGATCATGCATTATGAAAGTGCGAAAGAGACATGAGATGCATTGGAGAAATTGTATGCTGGAAATAAGGCATTGCAAAACAGATGAGCAGATAGCAGACTTGCTCACAAAACCCTTGAAGTCAAGTAGCTTTGATTACTTGAAGATGAAGTTGGGAATGGCCGAAGCATCTAATTAAATGAATTAAAGAGGTGTATTGGTTTAGTAATTCATTTTAGTTAGAATTAGTTTTATCTTTGCTTAATAGTTTGTTTAGAATCTTGCATGTGAAGTAACTAACTCGAGTTACTTGCATGACAAGTTATGAGTTTGTTTCAGTTTTTTTGTTACATCACTTGGTGTATAAATACTTCATAGCTATTGTAAATAAGTATTCCAATTCATTCAATAAAATTACACAAGTATTTTTCTCTCCCTCTCTCAAAAACAAGAAACCATAAACACCCTAGAATCCAAATCCCATCTTCTTCAATTTGTACACAGTTTTAGTGTTTGTTTTTCATTCAATCTTTACATATTGTTCCACCAATGAACACGGCATCAAAGTTCAAAAGGAAATTGAACATCATATAGAACAACATCCTAGTTCGCCGCTTTGCCGAGGGATACAATGTTGTCGTGTGGTCATTCTTGAATTGTTAATATTGAGGAGCGGCTGGAGCGGCAATGAGTTAAACATTTCGGACCACTAAAAGACTTTCACACTACATCATTACCAAAAATCTCAAGGCATAAGTTTATGGGTCTTGTCTCTTATATATCCAACATTTCCTCCATTTATAGTCAACGTTCCAATGGATTAGGGAGTTGTGATTATATGGATAAATGTGGAATTATTAGAATTGAGATACTTCATTCAAAACACTACTTCTAGTTTGTTAACTGTTGTAACAAACTCTCAAATGTTTAAAAAATAAATGCAGCAGGCACTTCAAAAACCTCATAGAATAAAAGAAAACAACATTCATTCCATATTTATATTTACAGAAATGTCACTTATTCACAGCTTGGTTACCCAACAAGGTAGCAGTTTGTGCAAGTTTATATATCTTACTGAAATTACATTGAGAAATTGCTTCTTTATCAAATATAGCATCTGACAAAACAACTGCTGATGCTCCTTTCATAATATATTCCTCCATTGAATCTACAAACAATTAGAGGTAAATTATGACAATGGTGTTAACTTAATCTGCTAATTAAAATGCATACTTGTGTCTATCGAACATGTATGGAAGAGTTTACTTTCTAATAATAAGCAGCAATCTTTGATAGCCTAAAAAGCAAAATTGATCCTGTGAAACCTGTTTTATCGTGCATCCGGCTACAAACCGTTAGATTAAGAGAGTAAAATTGTCTCTTTCTTAATTTAACGGTCTACAATCGGCTAGTTTTTTATTTCTTAATCTAAGGGTCTGCAGCCGACTCCAGACGATCCAAGTCAAGATGCTCCAAAAAAAGAAAAATTTAAATAAGACCAACGTTAAGAATGAGATATAATATGTTTGCAAATTGGTAGCTGCGGTGCACCTGTGCAATTGTTTATTTGTTTGTTCCTGTTTTTAATTTTTTATGCAATTTATAACACATTTTGATTATAGTAATATGTGGGAACTTTAGACGTTTAAATAAATTTCTCCTAACACCAGAAAAAATAGCTCCTATTGTCATTAGACGGCATCAGAACTTAAAATCACTCAAATGCATATAACTCAATAGAAGAAAATGTGAAACCACCTATTGTTATTCCCTGAGAAGCAACCATAGAAACATGAGGAAATGGCTTCTTCAGTGCTGTTATATACTGAAATCCACCAAGTGCTGAAACTGGATAAATCTATCACATGAAAAACCAAGTTAACATGTAATGCACTCTATATTAGTGCTGAGAGTAAAAGACCAAGTTAACAAACTCCCTCACACCCCATCTTAAAATTAGGTTTGGCATAACTCAATCCTACAAAACCAGCTAGTAAAGTTGGGGACACCTCCCACATATAAACAAATTTTCAGGCCATATTCCATGGAACTGTTTAAGTATAATCGATATACCCTAAACTCGTCAATTTGAGATCCAATTCGCAATTTTCTTTGGGAGGTATTGGGAAGAAATTGGAATGTAATAATATTGACATTGTTTCATATAGATACAGAAGAAAATGTTCTCTGATTGATTTAAACATAAAAGAATATAGAAAGGCCTACCTTGACCATTTTAGCACCTGCATCATATGCAGACAATATCTGCATTTTCAAACAATGATCATTATTAAACAGCTGTCTGTAGAAAGAAAATGGAAAAATACTTTCACATTTTACTACTCCGATCTTGGACTGTTCATGTACGAAAATGGATTACGATGGTAATAATGACCAATAGTATGACAGAATCAAAAATGGAAAAATACTTTCACATTTCTCCTAATTCTTCTACACTGTCAAATGCAATGGATTGAATATTTATATTGCAGGAATAAATCATGAAATCTGCTAACAGCTTGAACCTAAAGGTTGACACTTACTTCGGTTGGAGTCATTGTTCCGGGAATGTATAAAATTTCACCACCTTGAACATAATCCAAAATATCCTGATAAACAAATTAAACAAAACTGCATATTGGTAAGACATCCTAGTATGGCCTCAGATACTGAAATTTGACAGTCAATAATCTCAAAATACAATTCTAACGACAATAATATTTATAAAGTAAATGTAAATAAAATTTCAAACCTTAACATTTGCAGGACTCATTAGAAATTTAGCCCCGGCTTTAATTGCAGTTTTTGCATCCTCAATCCTGAGAACAGTTCCAACCTAAGAGCAGATATCTGTTGAGTTCAGACAATCGTTGAAAAGAAATGTAAATCTTCTGTAATGCAAATGATAGATATTTGATCATCTATATGTTACGAAGACAACGAGCCATAATGTTATGAAGCACTGACACAAATACCGAACACGACACTAGCCCGTTGACACTGGTAATAATTTGAGAGAATAGAATTATTAAATATAACCATGTGTGTCAGTGTCGGACACCGGCACACTTTCAATCAGGAGTATTGGTGCTACATAATCATGTTATTATCGTATCTAACGACATACTACTTTTCAATTCTATATTCTTTTTAATGAATTGGCCTATGGTTTTCCCTTGCATCCCTCTACCTCTAACTATTGAAATATATTTAACATATACTATCCTTCATACTAATGCTTCTACAGATCTTTACCGCACATGTCCAAACCACGTAAGACAAGATTCTACCATCTTTTCTGCAATAAGCAAAGCCACACCACTTCCGTTTTCTCCCTAAAACTTTCATTCTTATCCCTATCTTATCTCATGTGACAATCCATTCACTATAACGTCAATATCTCTATCTCAAAGAAATCATGACAATTTGCAATAGGATTCCTGTGAAAGCTAGTAATACCTTGTAATTTGAAGAGAGAAAATTGCAATCTTATAATAATTTCACGTGTGTCGGAGATTCTAAATATCAACAAGTGTTACTTAAATTTTGGTTACATTATAGCATCGATAATTAGAACATTTAGTAAATCAGAGAGCATAACGATATTTTTTCCACATTCATAAACTTCCGTTTGGTTGATATAACACTGATGTAATGTGAATGTAATGTGAGAAATCAAAAAGAAACTTAAAGAATGAAATCATACCCCTAGAGTTATTCTAGGATGCTCCTTCACCAGCTGCTGTAGAACCTACACAAACAAGAAACAAATTACGAAATTTAATCCTCAAAAACAAGGAAACTAATGAAGCAAATAAGGTTAGGTTACCTACCTCAAACACACCTGGAGTAGACATCACAATCTCCAACTACATGTGAAGAAAACAAAGATGCCGTTACAGATTTACACTGTCATTGTAGACTAATTTTACACTGTCATTGTAGACTAATTTTACACTCTTAGAGAATATCTAAGACAGAATGGAAGATGCACTGTCATTGTAGACTAGTTTTACACTGACATCTAATGAGAATTCAGTATTTTGCAGTTATTTTAAGACGTGCTTACAAATTGTATTTATGTGCCAATATGATGAGTTTTGAGTGACTGCCAATGTAAAACTAATTTACACCGATAGTTCATCACCATTAAAATCTATTTTGAAATGGCATAAGGATGACTAACTTTCTCTCGAGATGACCGAATAGGATCAGAAGCGATTCAGCTACTAGTATTATACGAAACTAATCCATATAAATGTTGTTGAATTTTCTTTTATTATTAATAAGTCAAAATAAAAGAACATGAAAAGTAAACTTACAACTGAAATGCCACCTGCTATTGCAGCATTTGCAGCTTCCAAGGCCACTTCTGCACTATATGCAAGGGACAAACAAAAAGTAAACCAACATAAACAGATTGGGAAATTTTTTATCGACTATAGTTGTGACGTCAAATTTTTCGTTATAGCCAAATGTTAGAATATTAGTTGTTAATGTTAATATTTTCTCCGTCACCAGAGTCCGAACCTAGTTCCTTTAACTCCTTATAACATGGAAAAAACATGTCCAAGTTCAGCAAAAAGGGAATGCACAAACACACATGCGCGCAGACATACACAAGGTAAAACACCCTTCTCATCATCAACATTCAGCAACATATCTACAAATATGCAACACACACTGATTGATTAAGGTTCACTAATCCTCTTTCAATTTTGGCACTCGGATATTCAACTCTTACTACACTGTCTCTTCCTATTCAAGCAACTATAGACTTTCCTAATCCTTGACACCATATGGCTTATGCACTAATGTCATCCATATCAAGTAGGTCACACCTACCTCATATGTTGCATACCACCAAAGTGTTCTCCCTTTTCATCATCAATAAACTTGGTTTTTTTTACAAGAAAGAAAGATGATTCCCACTAAAAATTCAGATTACGAAGCACACTACACATGCTATCATCTAAAGGGAATGATAGCCATTATGAATTTCAATTTTCATATTCTAAGGCAAATACCGAGCCATCATGTCACAGAAGAAAACTATGACATAGTGTTAACCACAGATTTTATACACACTTCAATGTATACACATATAAATCATTTATTTACATAGACACGAACACTGAATAAGACAATAACACCGACATGTAAACATCGATAAAAATTTGAAAAAATGAAAGTGATTGTATGTAAACTACATGTATAATTGTCATGTTGGCCACTCAAACACATTTCCAATCTATCTATGTAACACAAATAATTTGAAAAATTGGAAGTGATTGTATCTAACCACAATGTCATTGTCGTGTTGAACACTCATACACACTTTCAATCTAAATATGTAACACCGATAATTTGAATAATTGAAAGTGAATGTATGTAACCATATCAGTCATTTTCTTCAGACACACTTTCAATCTACCAGGCGTGTCATAGTTGTTGTCTAGGACACTCAGGCACACTTTCAATCTACCTATGTAACACCAAAATTTTGAAAAAATGAAAGTGATTGTATATAACCACATACATGTCATTGTTGTGTTGGACACTCAACACACTTTCAATCTACCTTATGTAAATGTTAAACCGATAATTCAAAAGAAAAAACAAGTGATTGTATGTAACGACATGTTTTGTGAGACTCTCTGACACACTTTCAATCTAAAATGTCGGTGCAACACAGCTACAGACATAATGAAATTAGTTACCCTCTAACTACATGTAAACCACCAAATTGCATCAAGTACTAATGAAATTCCACCCCCTCCCATCTCACCCTAATCTCAAACAATGATAAATAAATTGTTAAAATAACAACTTTATTCTGCTTAGTATTGACTAAAAACAAAACTCGGTCTCTCACAATTTACTCGACGAGACAAAAGTATAATACCAAAGTAATCTCTGACATTTTCATGCGGGGACAAATTAGTCCCTGTGTTATAGTTAAAATGTTGAGGACCAATTTGTACCTCATAGGAAAATGTCACTACTAATTTGGATATTATCTTTTGTGAGGCCTGAAGTAGGCCATATGAAAATTATAAGGGACCATATTGAGTCCTACTTATTTGTTCTCCCCCCTCTAAAGTTCTTCATTAAAATGATAAACCAGGATGAACATACAAAAGCAAAATGAAAGCAAAGAAGAAAGTGGAAGGTGGGACCTATTGGCTCTGAGGCAAGCAATGACACCAGAATTCTTGATTTGGCAGATGGTTGTGGATACTGAAAGCTGAGGATGAGACTCTGAGGCTTTGCATGCAACCCTGCTAGGAAGACGCATAGAAGAAGAAATTGAAGAAGATAACCATTGACATTGGGACATGGTTAAGGTTGTACTTGCAAAGGTTCTACTTGTTCTTGTGTTTTGAGAAAAAACGACATGTGGGTTTAGTGGAAGATTTATCAAAGGCTTATCCATTGCATGTCCCGAGATTTTACTCCAACGGGAAAACAAAATAATAGAAGCACTTTTCGCCCCTAACTTGACGAAGTTGCGATTTTTTCCTCCTAAAAAAAAACTACAAAACCGCGCCCTATGGTTTGCAACTATAGCAGTTTTGGCCGACAAAAAAATAAAAAAATAACACGTGGCACTTCACTTAGGGTGCCACGTCAGCGTAAATGAGTCAAAATTGACTTTGGGGGCCAAAACTGCCACAAGTGCAAAACTTAGGGTGCGATTTTGTAGTTTTTTTTTCTTAGGGGTCAAAATCGCAACTTTGGGAAAGTTAGGGGGGCTAAAATTGCTATTAAGCCTAAAAGAAATGAACAATTTATTTTTGGCTTAATAACCGTTTTCGCCACTAACTTTCACGAAGTTGCGATTTTGACCCCCTAAATAAAAAAACTACAAAATCGCCCCTTAAGTTTTGCAGTTGTAGCACTTTTGGCCCCAAAGGCAAAAAAAATAAAATAATAATAACACGTGGCACCTCACATAGGGTGCCACGTCAGCGTAGACCGAGTCAAAATTGGTTTTGGGGGCCAAAACTGCCACAAGTGTAAAACTTAGGGGACAATTTTGTAGTTTTTTTCTTAGGGGGTCAAAATTGCAACTCTAGAAAAATTAAGGGGTTAAAACTGCTATTATGCTTTTTTTTTTAAATTGTTATAAAATAATCATACAAATATCATTATTTAAAAAATATAGATTCTTTACTTTCTAAAAAAAACTTAGTTTTTCTCCTAAAAATAATTCTTAGCTTATATTTCTAAAAAATGTCGTCATTTTGAATTGCTAAGAACATTTTTAATGGTCTCTCTCAATTGTCTTGGAACTCTAAAAAACTATTCAATTTCAAGCCATTAATTTATGTCTATTTTTAATATTTTATATTTTCAAATCACTACCATAGTCCACCACTACTATCTACTACAACTACTTCTTCCTTTATTATCAATACAGACAACGCAATCCTTTTCATTTTTCACATGCAATAAGCTGTGAATACCTACAAATCCAAAACCGGCGGAGTCCGACCGACCACCCGCTAAAACCGCCGACTGTCAAAACCGTAGGCTCAAACGGACTGAATAATAACATTTGTCACTTCTCTCACGAGCCATATCCCTATTTCTTTTCACACATTCTATCAAACACATGGTGGGTCTCTTCTACCACACCCAAAAATGCACAAACTCTTCTTCAACAACCTCAAAAACCAATTCCACACTCCAAAAACAACTTCATACCTATTCAACAACCTCTTCACAACACAATCCAATAATCTCCCTAACATAGACACAATCACAAAAATCATCAACAACCACCCATTCCCACAAAAGCCCTTACACCCAACACTCCTTCATTATTTCCCACCATCAAAACCAATCCCATCTTCCTTAATTCAAAACATTCTTATACGTTTATTCGCCTCACACGCCAACGGTCTCAAAGCATTAGAGTTTTTCAATTTTACTATCAAACACACTCACACCAACCCATGTGCAAGTTCACTTGAAATCACACTTCATATATTAACAAGAATGCGTTACTTCGATAAAGCTTGGAGCTTGTTGATACAAATTGCGAATGCACGCTCTGATTTGCTTACATTGAAGGCAATGAGTATAATGTTGGCGAAGATTGCTAAGTATAAATCTTTTGAGGAAACACTTGATGGGTTTAGGAGGATGGAGGAGGAGGTTTTTGTTGGGAGAGAATTTGGGAATGATGAGTTTAATGTGTTGTTGAAAGCTTTTGCAACGCAGAGGCAAATGAAGGAGGCGAGGTCGGTTTTTGTTAGGTTTGTGGATAGGTTTAAGGCGGATACGAAGAGTATGAATATTTTGTTGTTAGGGTTTAAGGAAACGGGTGATGTTACTTCAGTTGAGTTGTTTTATCATGAGATGGTTAAGAGAGGGTTTAAGCCGGATAGTGTGAGTTTTGGTATTAGGATTGATGCTTATTGTAAGAAAGGGAGGTTTGGTGATGCTTTGAGGCTTTTGGAAGAGATGGAGAGTAGGAAGTTTGTTGTGTCGGTTGAAACGATAACTACGTTGATTCATGGAGCAGGGTTGGTTCAGAATACAGGTAAGGCGTGGCAGTTGTTTAATGAGATTCCGTTGAGAAATTTGGTTGTTGATTCTGGTGCTTATAATGCTCTAATTACGACGTTGGTTAGAAATAGAGATGTTGTATCCGCGCTTTCGTTGATGGACGAGATGATTGAAAAGCAAATTGAGCCGGATGGTGTAACTTATCATACAATTTTCTTAGGATTAATGAAGTCAAGAGGGATTGAAGGTGTGTCTGAGCTTTATCTGAAGATGACTCAGAGGAAATTTGTTCCGAAAACTAGGACGGTTGTGATGCTGATGAAATATTTTTGTCACAATAGCCGGCTCGATTTGAGTTTAAGTTTATGGAATTATCTCGTGGAGAAAGGACACTGTCCTCATGCTCATGCTTTAGATCTTTTGGTAACTGGGTTATGTTCAAGGGGTTTGGTGCAAGAAGCTTTTTCATGCTCAAAACAAACGTTAGAGAGAGGAAGATATATTAGTTCTACAGCATTTCTAATGCTGGAGAGGCTTTTGAAGCAATCGCGGGATGTCGACAAATTAAAGGAGCTTGATCAGATGATTAAGAAATTGCGAAGTGTCTTACCACCATCTAGAGGACATGCTACTGGTATTTCTGACTCCAAGGTTATAGTGTAGCATCTTTTTAATTTCAAATATAAATTATGTTGCTGCCTGATTTTGGTGAATTTTTTCCTGTATATTAACATGTGTAATTCTTTAAATTATGATTTAATGAATAGCTACTTCATTATACCCCCAAATGACTACACTAACGCTGTACCATTTTATCTAGCCATCTAAATATTTAAGTTTATTTGGTTTGACCTACTTCTTTAATCATTCTTTTGGTATATGTAGATGATATCATCTTAGCTGGTCTAAATGCATCCAAACTTGAGCACATTAGAAGACATGTTACAACATAACTTCAAACTCAAAATAATAGGTGACTGCACTACTTTTTGGGGCTAGAAATTGCAAAGTCTGCTTAAAGTATTCACCTATGTCAAAGGAAATGTGTCCTTAAGTTACTACAAGACACTGGCTTTATATCCTGCCAACCTTCTCTCATTCCAATGGATCCTAATATTTCTCTAAATGATGTTGATGGAGATTTAGTGTCAGATGTTTCTGCATACAGAAGATTAATTGGGCTCTTGATGTATGTCACCTTGTCTAGGCCATATATTTCTTTTGCTGTAAACAAACTAAGTCAATTCATGACTAAGCTTCAAACACCTCATCTTAATGATGTTCATCAGGTTCTACAATACCTTAAATTCTCTCCAGCTCTAGGTATTTAGTTTCCTGCAAAATCATCGCTACGCGTGACTGCTTTTGCAGATCCCGACTGTGGCAGTTGTGCTGTCTTGCGCAAATGTACAACTGGTTTTTGTCTGTTTCTCGGTCATTCATTGGTATCTTGTGCATTGAAGAAACAAGCTACTGAATCTAGATCCTTGGCAGAGGCAGAGTATCGAGCTCTAGCATCGCTCACATCAGAATTATTGTGGATAAACCATGTTTTGAGATCCTTTGAAGTTCCTTTGTCATCTACCATTCTTTTTCTCAAATATGAAAGTTGGCAAAGTCAATATCTTCAATGTTACGTATCTGAAGACATCAGTATTCCGGACACCTTTATTTTGTCATATTTGTAGGCATTCTGCATTTTTTTGAATAAATAGATTCTGCAGTTTGGCTTTATTTTATCTTAACTGTATAAGGGGGGGATTAATTTCTTGCTTTCTAGGTGAGAAGATATAGTATAGTGCTTGTATTTTGGTGGAACCAAATGAAAAACTGTGGTTTCTGAACATAATTTTTATTGAAGCAACAATTTTCTCCTTTCAATAAACTTACAGTGGACAAATGAAGGAGTGACATTGGACAATGCCATATATTTTGGTTTTAAGTGGTTATTTAGGAAAATAACTCATTTCAAGTATTTGACTAACAAAACCAGAATCACAACAGAATAGAAACAAACCTAGATCACCTTTTATCATATGATGTTCCTCGCCATACCAACTTAACAAAGCAACTTACAACAAATGAGTGCATAAAACTAATTGTCTAGATAGAGAAGTCCCTCAAATATAACAAAATTCTCTTCACTCCATTGAAAGTTCAGACATCATTTTAAAAGGGTTCTTGTCAAATGTTCTCTAGCTGTAGCCCATGCTTGAGTTAGCGTCTGCAATATGAAAAGTTAAGTAAGGTTGAAGGCCAAAGTATCTAACTGTCAAAACTGCGTGATAATGAGTAAGATAATAACTGTTTGTTGTCCTCAAAAGTAAAACAAGGCTGAGGAATAATTCTAGCAACCTCGTGTTATATGGAAAATTATGAACTGGATCCGCTACAGCTAACACATTGTGCTTCATAGGCCGCTGGTACCGTTAGATTTAGAGAGAATACTTAAAACCCGTGAAGCAGTGACACATAAACGACACTGACTCCTAGACCCCGGTAATAATAATTAGAGAAAATAAAAGTTATGGTATGTAGTCACAAGTGTCAGTGCCGTGTCGGACACTTATACACACTTTGAATCTGAAGTTTCAGTGCTACGCAGCCTACAACTGCGGCCCCCGACTGTAGATGATTTAATTTCGGTAAGTTGTGTTTCTCTAGAATGTTAACACATGTTATAGAAATGAATTTATCAGAAAGAATGTTGCACTACCTGCTCAGACAAGGCAGAGTCGGCATCTATCGTGTGCGATGTAACTTTTTCGGCGATAAGTGGTCCACTTGTTTCGAGTATCATCCTTCAAGTGAGGGAATATTTTTTAAAAAAACGAATGGAACTCATATGAAAGTAACAAAATGTGACTAAAAACCAAATGCATACCCTCCATCAACTATCTCGTCAAGGCATAACAGAATGAGATCCAAGTTCTCAAGTGCCTCTCTTTTGTCAACATTATTCCTATAAATGATACAAAAATAACTTTGTAAAATAGGGACGATGAATAAAATAGGATCCATGACATATTGATTCTAGATAAAAATTCGAGAGAATAGAATTATTGAACGTAACCACATGTGTCGGTGTCGTTATCTGCAGCCAAAATACCTCAACAGAAGGGTGATTGCATCAAAGAAGCCCTGAAGAACCGAAGCTAAAACAATCTCATTTTCGTCATCGCTGCCAGTGACAAAGAAATGCAGGTCTTGTGCAAATTTGTAAATAATGATATTGTTCTCAAGTAATGTTATTTCAGCTGTAGATAACGCCAAACAACATATCAGCTACATAAGAACACACATAAAACATTAATGTCTATATGATACAATGGCCAAAACTTTCACAGTTCCACACAGTGAAAGTCATAATAAAATAAACAATAAAGAATTTGGCAGTTAATTTCATAAATTCATATTGGTATAGAATAATCTATCTTCTATTGAATGTCATTACTACTAGTACACATATGGCTTGGTATATTGAAGATCAATACTGATGTTGGATGTCTGTTCACTGACCAAAAAAGAAAAGGAGGAGTAATACTGATCAAGCCTAAGGTTGATAGATTTGTTTTCATCACATGTTGGAACTGAGTTTCTGAGTCTGATTAATTACATTTAGGAACTGACTAATCAAACTTCATTAGTTAATATTAGTTAAAGTTTTATTTTTCTATTCATACTTGGTAGGCTTGCTTACTACATTCCATGAAAAATGAACACATTCAAGCACCAAGGTTTTATTTCTTCTGATCTTTTCATCTATGAAAGATAGCAACTGATTTGATGCTCCATATTTTTCTATACATCATTATTTTGGGTTCCTTATAAAGTTATAAGACATTTTTCACTTTTTTTTTATGGTAGACATTTTTCACTTTCAGGTCTTGTCTCTTTTTCATGCGAGATTTGAGCTTTCCCTATACATTCACTCACACCGAACACTATTGAGTTTCATGCGTGAATTATATATCATATTTGATTTTTGTATTAAGCTTAGTTCATCCTTTTAAAACTTATTTTGTAAAGTGATGTGTCACTCGTATATACTCCTTTCATACATTATCTATTTTGAATGTGGGACTTGATTTTTTTTTCTTTCTTTTTCAATAATATTAAACAAAACCCAAAATACTCCAAATAATCATTGAGAGTTCTAATATAATAACATTATCTCATCAAAGAAATCAATTTGGATGGAATTGAAACTAAAAGGGGACATTTTGAGGATAAAGGCCTGATACACATTATACAAAAAAACAAGATTTTCTAATACCAACATAACATGCATATATTATAGCATTAATATACAACAATATTTACATATCCATTTAACATTTATAACCATAATCATGTAAACTAGCATATGGTAGCAAATTATGAGTTTGTATATTTTGATCTTTTTCAAACTGTCTACTGTGTTTACCTTCTGTGCGAGCATTTGTCTTGATAGTCTTAGTGAACACAAACTTCTCAAAAGCTAGTTTTGAACTGTTTGTTGGCCAGTCATCTGAAAAATACTTGACTGCAACACGCTTTCCCTCAGAGTCTAAAAGAAGGATATTTTTTATCATAGGACATGAAACCTACAACAAAGGTGTGTCACATGATACTTGTTGCCAATAATACCTTAACACAAATATTAATAGCTCCCTCTTCCATCAGCTCTTTCTAAACATGCAAGCATAAAACGAGGTACAACGTAACACTTCATAATGGTTTCCTCGTATTTAAACCTTCGAGAAGCACTAGTCGCTTTCTCAAAGGTTTCTGGTAAAGTAGCTTTGTGGTTGGCTGAACTGATGTCGAAAGTGGATTCAATGGCTGATTTCGAGAGGGAGGATAGTAAGAATCGATCGAGTACTAGAGAAGGAGAGAATGTGACGAGGGAGAAAGTGAGGGTTAAGTATTTTTGAAACACTTAGCAGCATAATATTAATCTTTTTTCTTCCTTGTGAGACACACATACGATTCACGCAGCCATGAATTAATTTATGGCAAATGCTCAGTCAACCGCGATACTATCTTAATGAAAACCTTTGAGAAAGCCACTAGTGTTTCTCAAAATCAACCACTGAATTTATTTCCAACATCGATTCAGTTAACTGCGACACCATTTTATTGGAAACCTTTGAGAAATATAATTGTGACCGTAAGCCAATAAAATTGTATGACATAGTACTCTTTGTATGATATTTCTGTTACCATCAAGTTGCAGTATCAACACATGGTTATTACATTTGACAATACAAAGTTGCATATCAATGCTTCCCCAAATTGATGAAAACCAAGATGTAGATTTATAAATTAATGTTGGTATAGTTTACAAGCAAATACTAAGAACAAAATGTCATAAACAGATCTGAAATTGAAATAGACACAATATTAATCAAACAGACAACATTGTTTATCCATCCAACTAATGTAAAAGAGAAGAATGTTATTTATATTTTGATTCTTAAAACATATAGGAATAAAGATTGACCTTGAACACATAATGGAAGAATAAAAAAATATAATATATAGATGAAAAAGTGGTACATGTAGATGCATTAGTAATAATCAGCTATAAATTATGATTTGCATGCATTGAAGAGTACATCATAAGATATGTGCCATAAAAATGTTCACAACTTGAATGTAAAGAGAAAGGGAGAGACACATACATGAGATGCCATTTTGGAGAAACAGTGACTTTGGAGATGTATGTAACATGTAAATGTGGAGATATTCAATTTGGTTGAGACAAGGATGATTTGGTAGATAGAAATATTACTAACTTTGTCATAGCCAAAATCCGTGTTCAAACTAACTAACTCTGAAAATTTCAAATGAAAGTTCTTTTTTCTAGTTTCTTTTACTATCTATTTTTAAATCAAATCATGTCAAATCCAATTTATTTGATTTTTTCAAAATGTCTACCAATGTTAAACATCATATCTCATATATAATAACTCAAAGCTTAATTCTACATATCATTTGTAAGTTAAAACATGAAATCCATGTAAGGATATGATCGATTTGATTTGGTTTAGATTCAACTTTTTTTTTTGTATAGATGAAAAATCAATCAAATCAAAGGATAAAAAGCCGTGTGTTTTTTTTTCTTTCTTTCTTGTTTATTACTTTTTTATTTTTTTGGTTATGATTGTTTGTATCATTATTGCGGTTTGGATTGAATAGATTGTTAAAATCATTTGCTAATGATTAAAATTATAAATAATCTAAAAAAAAAGTATAAATAAAAAATCACCAAAAACCAATTATTCACACAAAAATTTATAAAATAAATCTTATGTTTATGTAAATGCTTGTATTTTTTTGGTGGTGGCCGGGGTTAGAACCCCGGACCTTGCATATATTATTCATTGTCCATACCAACTGAGTTAAGCTCACGAGAACATGTAAATGCTTGTATAATTACGCCTTTAGCTTCTTTCTCACAGTGAAAAACTAGCTCATTTTTTTTTTAATGGAAAGAGACTAGTTCATTTTATTAAACATAAAAAGATCAATACATGTAGGAATGTCATGATAAACTTGAGAGCTAGCATTATATATGACCGTCTTAGCTAACCGAATAGCAACCATATTAGCTTCTACTTAAGCAAACTCAACATGAGAATTGTAATTTGTTTGCTATTGGTCTAGTGGTCAGTCCATACTTAAATAAACACACACATACGGTGAAGGAGAATGGTAACTCGAGTTTTAACCTGAGATTCCACATAAGACGTCCGCACAACCAAACCATTAAGTTGTAACAACAAGGAGTTGTAATAACTAGACTCAACTAGCATTCGATATTTCCTTATAATTAAACCAAACTTAAAACCCAATTATTTAATCCAGTCTATAGAAACAAGTAACGCCTTCACCTCATCAATAATGTTGTGAAATAGCTCGTTCGAGATCACACCAATGAAAAACAAAGATGTGTGGAGCAAAGGTAGTGGTAATCCTAGGTCTAAGTGTCTTCAAGCAACAACACACACCTAAGAGCTAAAACAATGACACAAACACTAACCAAGCACAAAGGTAAGCAAGCTTAAAGGAAATAAACAAACACACACGAGATGGTAACCCAGTTCGGTCCAATATGACCTACTCTGGGGGAGAGAGCAGCTCTCCAATCCACTATGAGAAGATGTTACAAGAGGTTACAAGAAATTAGCCTTTTCCCTAATCTCTACCCTTTGTTTCCCTCACCACTCTCATATGAACTTTCTCTAGTGAATACACAAAGGAAGCTTTGGATCCTTCCAATGATTCAATCTCACTACCCAAGGTGTTTACAATGTTTATCCCAACCCTAGAGACCCTCCTTACAAAGGTACTCAACTCTCAAGTTCCCCC
>Ga0228710_1000519_pt1 | contig 49457 bp, 22 predicted proteins | sample MedpolnodulmetaG_FD_177995 | JGI IMG/M metagenome (GOLD analysis project Ga0228710, IMG submission 177995) | Root nodule microbial communities from Medicago polymorpha collected in Santa Monica, California, United States - pink nodules | ecosystem: Host-associated > Plants > Roots > Nodule... | reverse complement strand
AAAAAATACAAATGCTACACATGAATTGACTTAAAAATAGAGGACAAAAATAGTAATTGAAAATTTTATAAAACTAAAAATTGAAGAATGATTCTAGAGGAACTAAAATGAAAAGTTGATATATTTATAAAAATTAAAAACATATTTATCCCTATTCAAAAATACCATAATATTCTTTAAAAAAAACCATAATATATAATTACTAATATTATTTTTATTTATAATTATATAATTATTATCATTAAAACTAAATCAGAATTAATCAAAGGCGTACGAGCATGCCGGGACTTTTTTTATTTTTTCAACATTGTCAAAAACACCCTTTGTTAAATGTAATTCCAAAATCAATTGGTATTTTTAAAATCAATATATATTTAAAAAAAATAGAATCTTAATAGGTCAAGTAACCTATAATCTCAGCCATTCAAAATCTTTCTAATATATCTAATGGTTGACATCCATTTTTTTAAAAAAAAATAAAATAAAATTCAAGTCTCCTACGAGGTCTCCCACCGTAGCCTTTGCCATAGATTTGAGTTGGCATTTAAATCGTTTATTGTGAGCAATAAGAAGATTACCCGTTCCTTTATTGAATTCTATAAAACAGAATCTCCTCTTATATTGCCTAAACTCCACTCTCATCTCTTACTCCCTCACAGTTACAGTACATGCTGCAAACTCACATACTCATGTTTTATTAGTTCCCAAATAAAAGTAAATTGAACAAGTCCTTAGGAGAAATTATAGCAGCAATTTCATTTTTATTTGATTTGCGCACGCTGTGTTGTTATTTATTGTCCTTTTAAAACGTCACTTTCTATTTCTACTACCGTTTCCTTCAAATATCTCATTCATTCTTTTCACTCTCTCCTTTCCTTTTCTCTTTTTTCCCCCTTCTTTAATTCTCTTTCCCTTCCCCCACCCGTGTCAGTTTCCATTTCTCCAACAATTCTCACTTTAATTTTATCTTTCACCAACTTCACCAATTCAACATTCAATGTTTTATATTGCTGTCTCCAACAACATGCTTAAACAACCTTCTACACCTCCCATTTCCAACACCATCGTCAAACACACTCATCACTTCACACAAACCAAACAAATCAACATCATGCCAAAAACTATACAAATAAGTTACACCGACCCTGACGCCACCGACTCTTCTTCCGACGAAGAAGAAAATCCAACACATTCCAATTTTACCCCTCGCCGCAGAATCAAAACGTTCATCCATGACATTATCATCGAAAAAGAAACCGTTTCAAATAAAAGAAAAAAACCTAACACCAGAGTTAAAACCAAAACTCCGGCGACTCAACGGCGGCCGGTGATTTACACCGGGAAGAAATACCGTGGAGTGAGACAGAGACCTTGGGGAAAATGGGCGGCGGAGATAAGAGACCCGAAACTGAAATTTCGACGGTGGTTGGGAACTTACAACACCGCTGAAGAAGCTGCTATGGAGTATGATAAAGCCGCCATTGAAATACGTGGTGCAGACGCGCTTACGAATTTCATTCAACCCACGACAAAGAAGGTTGTTATAAACTCCGGCGATGAATGCGTTGTTTCTGCCACGTCAGTACTTCATCATGATCAGTGTTGTACTTCTTCCTCAGAAGGAGGTGAATCCGTTACAGTAAAAGACAATGTTATTGTTCGGATGAGTACTGAATCTTTACGTGATTGTGAAAATGAATGTTCGTCTGTGTCGAGGAATTTGTTTGAGAATGATTCAGTAAAATCTGAGTCAGTTTTTCCAATTCCTAATAATACGTTTTTTGATGAGTTTGGGACAGGGTTGGAAAACATGTTCTTATTCCATGATGATTTGAGTGGAAGTTTTGTTGATACTTCAATTAATAGTTTGGATTTGGGTTTTACAGAATGGAACAGAGATTATGGTGATTTCCAGGATATAGGGGATTTGTTTGGTTCGGATCCTGTTACTGCTGCTGTTTTGTTTGATGAAGAAATGAGCCAAGTTTTGTAACGGTAGGATTAAGTTGTAATCAGTTTTAGTTTTTTTTGGTTTTTGTTTTCATTAGTATGATGATAGTACTTTAATTTGTTATGACAGAATTTATGTTTGTTAATTAATTATCATGAGGTTTTAGAAGCAACATTGTTGGCTGTTGCATTCCATTAATATTGTATCAATGAGTAAGTAACGGATACTCTTCTATAATAAAAAAGGAGTAAGTAAGGGACTACTACTATGGTGCCTGTCAAAGAAAATACCTTTTGAGTTTTGAATAATCATTTTATGGGAAAATTTGTGAGACAATAAAACTAGAAGACGAGATTTATATATGCATGGGACGAATTTCATAGGAGTGTTTTCTTCAATCGCGAGTGTTATGGGTACATATATATGTGCAACATCTATTCTGATTTGGGTGTAGCAGTCATCTTAGTAAGGATTTATTAAGAGGGAACACAAGCTGAGTTGGTCACATTCATATCTCACTTAAACTTTGTCTACACTCTGACTTACTTTGCCATCAAACACACTCATCACTTCAAACAAACGAAACAAAGATTGGAGGATGTACTGTATTTTTTTTATGTAAGTAACATATATTTACATCAATCTACACACTCTAGGAACTAAAAAAAATGTCAAAATTGTTAAATTAGACGCTGGGATGTCAAAACTGTTACGTAATTAATGATTTTGCCAAGACTTAAAACGTTTGTTGAATATCTGTTCGGGTGATTTGCTACGGGCCACCCTTGGTTGCCTGGATGGGCCCATCATACTAGTGATTATCTGGGAATTCTGCTCTTTACCCAAAAAGTTTTGCTCATTCCCAAAGTAAATGACCTTTTTACCCTTACGTGACTTAACCTACGCTAGTACAAATGCTACGTGACTTAAGTCACGTAGCGTGACTTAACCTACGCTAGTACAAAATGCAACAAGACTTAGGTCACGTTGCGTAACTTAAGTCCCGCTAGCGTTAACACTAGTTCAAAGAATAGCGTGAGTTAACTCACGCTGGTGCTGGTGCTATGCACGCATCAGACCTGACTGGTAGTAGCTACTGCCTTGTTCCTTCATTCCCTGTTTAAAGAACATGCATTCATTCAATAATAATTTAGGTACAACCATTCATTGATTCAACCAAAACTCATAATTTAGAGAACATGCATCCAACACAATTTTATCGAAAATTAACTCAAATGTCATAAAGAGGCGCAACCGCGCAAATTTAAATATCATACAACCAAAATGTCGAGAAAAATACTACAAATAGAAAAAAGTCATAAAAACAAGACACTAATGCTGCTCTTGTGAACTATGACTCCTAGACGTCTTTCGAGGAACCTGTTGATGGTCAAACACGCTATACTCGGTCCGGAGACCCTCCAAAATGCTAAGAAGAGTGCATTTGAAACCACTTATGGAATCTCCATCGCATGCTCCACTTTGTCTCTCATGCTGCTAATGACCTGCAATGAATCGGAAGGATGTCTGGCTCACTCCTGGTCGACAAGAATATCCTGGTAGACAGGTCTCGGCATGACAATGTCAGGCTCTGGAGCAGGGTTGATGATAAGAGGATGGGATACACGGTAGAACCACCTAATGTACTTATCTGAATGCTTGCAAGGCTCGTCGTCCGGGACCTGACCACCCCTCTGCTGCTGGGAAACAACATGCAAAGTAAACTCCAAGAAGGTAGCAGCCACATCTGCTGGGGCAAGAGGCATAACCGTGGCAGGAGGTTGGGGAACCCTCTGAACATGTCTGTACTTCCTCAGAACCCGCTCCGACAAGTGACGCACCATCTTTTGTTTGCCGGCCATGATCCATCTAGAGTACCAGCACACGTCCTGAAAAGGTGTCACGTCTCGTCGGTTCTCGTACGGTGTCCAGGTGACATGACAATGCTCCATCGAATCCAACAAGCCTCTGAAGTGCTCAGCATCAGCAAACCCCCGTTCAGGTTTCCATCCACCCACATACGGGTTATGCCGTCTGTAATCATCATATTTCTTCCTCGGAACGACATGTCTGATGTGAACTATAACTCATCCCTGCAAACACAAAAAGACAGATTTATATCAGCACCCAAGTATCATACAAAAAATTATACATTTACAATTAACTTAAAAAAAAATAAAAATATATTACCATAAGCAAGGTTATGTAACCACCAATGGAGCCAACATGTTCGCTGGAGGTAAGATTTAGTTGCTCGTACAAGAAAGCAAGTCTCATCACGCTCCATGACCACGTGCCTATGTTAGCCAAATCCCGAATCGTAAGCATCCACAACAGATTAATGGTTTTGCTGTTCTTGCCGGCAAAAAGGGTGTAGCCAAGAAAGAGCAACAAAAACACCTTAACACAGACGGGCCTAATACGACTCAGCTCCTCCTCCTCCTCTGATAAATCCTCTCCCATCAAATGGTTACACCTATTCAACAAGTGCTCATAACGCTCTTTCAGGGTTGTGTAAGTGACACAGACACCAGAATTATCACTCACCTGCTGCACCGCTTCCTCCACCAGAAACAATAGGTGAGTCACCATCAGGTCTACACCATGGTCCTGATCTAAATCATCCTCCTGAATCAACCGTCTAGCGACGGGGTTACCTAGCAGACAAGTCACATCATCCAATGTGATGGTTATCTCCCCAACAAGCATATGGAAGCTGCTGGTCTCCTGATGCCATCTCTCGGCCATAGCACAAACTAACCCGTGGTTGATGATTTCGTACCCAGTCAGAAGGAGGGGCCTAAGTCCGGATGCATCCACTCGGACCCAGAACTAAGGGTTATCTTCAACCGGCAACGAAAGGTACAAAGCAGAAAGCCTAAGTTTCCGCCCGTGCGAGACGCCAGTCAACTTACGATCCGCTTGCGACTGAAATACAAAAAAAAAATTAAATTAGTAAAATAAACATGAAATAATAAACTATAAATATTCTACGTAAAATATAAATAAATTATACTTAAATATGTAAAATAAGCATGACATATTCTACGTAATCATACTTAAATTAAATAAACATAACATATTCTACGTAAAATAAACTTCACATAATAATAAACTATAAATATTCTATTTATAAAATAAATCAATTATACTTAAATATGTAAAATATGATTAAATTAAATTAAACAATTATACTTACTATTTTACTGTTTCAAAGCTTGCATGCCGCGTGTTTACCGAAGTTCGGTAAAAGTGACATCTCATAAGGCCCCCTGGAAAGCCCCCATCTTCATCCTCCATAACAGGCTCTGCATGCTGCTGAGGAGGCTGCTCAGGCTGGTACCCCTCGTGAAACTGAGCCTGATACCCCTGATGATACTCATACCCCTCCTGATACTGATAACCCGGCTGAAATCCAGGTTGCTCCTAATAATGCTGCTCCTGATACGCATGCTCCTGATAATGCTGCTCATGTTGGTACTGTGTCGGGTCCACCGTCAGGGATGGACCCGTCTGTGACGTCGATCCCCCCGCAACATCAACCCTAGCTAGTCTCGTACCCCCCACTCTCCCTCGACCTCGATCGTCCGGAGGCTGTAGTGCTTGCTTCTCTGTACGTGCACTACTAGTAGGGGCAGACCTCCCTAACTTAGGTATGTCAGTCCTCTCTTACTCAGACATATCTGCACAAAAAGCAAAAAATCTTTAACACATTTTCACACGAACATAACATTTCGACAATGTCATCTTTAACAATACAACAACAACACTATAGTGTCGACAATGTCATTTGAATCCATAAACTACCACATTGCATTCAAATTAACTAGAATCAACATTAACAAACATAGCTCTAACTAATTACATCATTAACAATCCAAAAAAAAATATCATTGAGATATTTCACCGAACACGTAGTGTGCAATTTTCAAACAACTATGTAATCTAACAATTTCTAAACCCTAAACTACCACATTGTACCCTAAACAACATCTAAACAACACTTCCTAAGTTAGATACTTCATCCGTTTTAAAATAGATACTTCATCCGTTTTAAGTATACCATGTGCATTATTCATATAACTTATTTTGATTATATTTTTTAACTAATATATAAATATAAATGTTAACATGTAAGATGTTGTTTAATTTGTCTCGAGGAATATTTTTAAAATATCAAATTTTTATTATTTTTTATCATATAAATAAAGATATTAACAGTCGAAATTGTATATTGATATATGTACAATGATTGACTACGACATGTATTATTTTAAAACAGAGGAGAGGAAGTATACAAGAGAGATGACACATAAATCATAACATTTTATATAAAGATGAAGATGATATATCCCTCTTGTTCCGACCTCTCTCCAACACTCACCCGCGCACACCAAATATGTCTCAAGCCCCTCTTCTTTTTTATGACCAATCCCCAAACATAAAACCAAACAACAAAGTTAAAAACCTCAAGGAAACAGAATCTCAAAGTTATTTACTAATAACATAGCAAAATAAATGAAATATGAAGGTAAATTAAAAGAGATATTCTTGCATGAACTCTCACCCAACACATCATTCTTACATCCAACCAATAAAAAAATGACACATATTATTAACTTTAAAAAAAAAGTTTGATTTTAATTAAGAAAATGAAAACATAAATGGTGGTGGATAGTTTTTGTCAATTAAAGAAAGTGGAAAAGGAGAGAGAAATATTAAAAATAATGAAAAAAATTCTGATATTAATTCTTTTTATTATTTTAATAAGGTGTTAGATTTTAATTGGTTGGGTGTAAAAATGATATTAATTCTCAAATTAAAAACGGCTACCATAAAAACGCGTCAGCAACTTGTTTTGCCTCTATAAGCGTGAGAAAATTATAGTGTCACGTTTACCACTAGGAATGTCAACAACAAAAATTACAACAATGATGACTATAGTGCAGCCATATTTAATCAGGTTTATAGATTTTTAACAAGTGTAATAAAATAAATTCAACTCTCAACTCAACAATTTAATTATAATAAGAAATAAATAAGTAAGGGGTATGTGGAGCATATATGTTAGTTCTTTTTTTTTGGTAGTGACATATATGTTAGTTGAACCGAAAATAAATGGGTTTTGGTAAATTAAGATATTAAAGTGATAAGGTTTTCTGAATCAATTAATTTTAGTATTTTGATATTTGTACCAACTTTCTACAAGATCTCATCTAGTATCACAATAAATTAACAAAATAGTTCAGATCAATTTCCGGATGTAGAACCCTCAAAATTATTTAATTCATGTTTTTTTTCTAAATTCAAATTTTTTCGATAATATCTTATAATATTTTTTAAACATTCCTAAGAAATTGCATTAAAAAAAATATAAAGATTACGCATGAGTTGACTTTAAAGTAAAGATTAAAAGATGTGATTGAAAACTTTTAGAATACTAAATATCAAAGAAATTATTTAGAGAGATTAAAACGAAAAGTTTAAATATTTATAGGGACAAAAACATGTTTAACCTTTGTTTTTTCAACAATAAAAATGAAGTTATTGATTTTTTTCCTCACTGTCGTCTGTCGATACATGAAGGAATAGTGTAAAAACTGAGAGGACTTCTAACACAAATGGATCTCTTTATCTAACTTATCATATGTATGATCTAGTTCAATTCAAAAGCTCTCATTTGACATATAGTAGCCTGCATCTCCCTCAGGTTTTATAAATACCGTCTTATATATATCATCACATAATGATTAAGATGAAATAGAAATTGAAAGGATTGCGTGGAGAGATTGTATAACTTCAATCCTAAAAAGGGTTAACGGCACAACTTGTTGTCTATTTGACTTTCATTCCTGTTTAATCAACTCTGTATCAAACCCATTTAAAATTGTACATGAGATGTGTGAGAAAGAGTCGTCTATATCTGGTATATTAAGGAAGGCATACATCAAGGAGTATTGATGCAGCTGGTTTCATAAATTCAGGAAAAAGCTAGGCTTGGCCCGCGCACGGATCGAGTACCGTCCTTATCATAACTATGATTTTTCGAACCACACTTGGCTCCCCATCGATTTGAGAGTACTGATCGAGGCACTTCTTTGGCACCTTAAACAGATTTGGTCCCCACCTTATATTATACTACTATTACAGTTAGGTATATGTCCCTAACTCTCTGCATTTTTACATGTTAATTTGCATTTAATTAACATCATCATTGAATTCAATATCATATTCATGCACATGTACAATCAATAATTCAATACGCAGAACTTTGTCTCAGATAAGATATATAATCAAATTAAACGTATGTTCTTTCTAGCGACAGAAAAGGCCACATCTACCCCAACGATACTCATAATAGCAAATTAAATCATTTTTCACCGCATGCAAATTAACAAGAAAACTGGATTTCCCGCGTCAAATGCGAAAAGGCCTACGTACCACTCATTATGTGTTCGATAAATACAGCAAAAGAAAAGTATCTTGCTTGCTCTGCTATCAGTTGAATCACATGATATCGTACGTTTATTATCTTGATAGATCGAGAAGGTTTGTCGAATTGGAGCAATGTTCAGTTGGTGTTAAAATTGGGGATGAATCTGCAAGCTAAGTACTCTGACACTCAAGTGAGTCAATAAAAGAGTAAATATTAGTTTTTAGTATAGAAAAGAGTGTACTTTTTCGTGAAGGGGGTATTTATACAGCCTTGGGAGGAAGCCGTAATTGGGGGAGTTAAGAGGAAGACGATAAAAATGGCGCCTTTCAATGACTTGATCCAATAGCCGTTGGACGGCAATGGCCGAGCTTGAAACGTTAACGTAGCGGGCCAATTTATTTACTTGTTTATTTATGTTGTTTCCCATGGGGAAAAATCATAATGTACTATTGCTTTAATAGTTAAATTCAATAAATTTCTGCTTGGCTTGATCCCAACAAAATTCGATCACAATAAAAATTTTGGATTAAAAAAAAGTTCGCGCTAACATATACTCAGGGACACTACCTTGTTAATAAAGGCAAAATGGATATTTTGTATTGGAAATAACATTAAAACTTTTTGTTAGAATAATAAATGTTAGTAATTAATGTTTTTTGAAAGAAAATATTAGTAATTAGTTGTGTGTGCGTGTCACCCTATGCTCTTTAAAATTATGAAAAGGACAATTGAAAATACATAAATAGAGATTGAGGATTCATATTTCATAAGACACAATAGGGGGCAAATTCAAAATGCCACGCAACTATATTGCTTATGGTACAAGACATAAACAAATGGAAAAGTGTGTGCCCACAATATACCTTACTTTTAAGGGCACAATGTACCTTATATACAATGGATGGGCCAAATAATATCAAAACGGTTCAAGCTTAGATAAATTAATAAGATGAAATGATCAAATCATTGAACTTTAACCCAAAGTTTTTGGCCTGTCTCACAACGCTTTCCAACAGAGCAGAAGAAATAATAGTCCCCAGGCTTGTCCAAAGTAACACTGGAGTTCCCTCTGAAGTATGTGTAGATGGTATTTTTGATAGTGCAATTATCATAGTCATCTTTGTATACCTGAACAACGGTGCTCATCCCCGGGTTGTAGTTGAAAACTGCAATTTTTTATCTACCTTGTTAATTTGTAATATCAATTATGTTATATACTTCAATGAGTTTTAAGTTATTTAAATATAATAATTTTTCTTTGATAAGCTAAAAACTTATTTAGAAAAAGAAAAAAAAAAGTATGGAAATACATGAACCAAATTCAAGAAAATTAAAGGAAAATAAGTTATGTATTATTATGAGAGCCATCCCAAAAGTGGATATTATACACTATCAAATTCTGATCTTTTCAGTTTTTTCTTGTTGGGTGATTTGGTGACACCTTCAGTAAAAATTTAATTACTATTTTTTCAAAATTCTTTCAATATGAACATATCATAAGCAATATTCGGGTTTAAAACCTGACCATCAGTGATTTGATGTTGATCTTGAACATTATTTACCTGTTGTAAACTTTCCTATTTATTTTAAATTTACTAACTAATGTTTCAAAATTAAAAAAAAAAAAAAAAATCCAACTTAAATCAGGGTCATATAGCCAGACAAGAAATAGCTGAATTTAGATCCTATTATGCTGGAATTCAAAGTAGTCATGTGCGAGATCTCACAATTAAAATTCACTTACATATTTTATAAACTGTGTAATTCATTAAATTTTAACCGTGAGATCTCAAACATACTACGTATCTCATATTGAATTAATCACAGCATGAACCTCATATTTGTGATAATTGTGTTCTTATTGCTTGAAAATAATTTTTTTTAATAAAAAAATTGATTTTTTTTTTTGGTTTTCGGGGTTCAACCTTATATATATTATGCATTTTCTTACTAACTGAGTTAAGTTCACGGAAACATAAAAAAAAATGAATAAACAGAGTAAATAGCAATATCAAGTAATGGGATAATGGAATTAAGGTGACACATACGAAGAGTGTCGCCAGTGCTGAAGGTTCTATTCTTGGTCCAGTCATCGAAGAATCCATGATAAGGAGGTGTACTCCAACCCAAGTTGTCTCCAACAATGTGAGTTGTTGAAGAATTTACCGATACAAATACAATGCAACCAATCATGGTAAATATGAGGAAACTAGGGTGCATTTTCTCGGCCATTGTCTTCCCTGGTTATGTTTCTATTGACGGTGTCTTATTCCTTAACTTGTGATTTTATTGTTTAGATTAAATGAGAAGTAGAAAATGAATTGAAGTCACTCTTTTAATAATGCTCATGACACAAAAATTGGCATTTCCCCTTCAACTTTAAGGATTTGAATTAGTCAAACCAACGTTTAGAAATGACAATGGCTCATTTTCAAGTATTAAACGAGGATGTTACCTATATTCTGATTGAATTGAAGGGATGTGAGTACTTTATGATCCACCCACTAACACAATGACACTATATTTGGTGAGTTTAAATCGGTGTTGTTATATTTTAGTTATAGTTTTATCAATATATGCCATATTAATCAATTATGTGTAATTTTGATTTTTTGGTGTAATTTTGAAAAGTATGTTGGTCATAGAAGATAAAAATAAACATGTATGTGTCACATTTGGTATCCTTGTTTTAATACAAATTGTAGCTGAACAAGTTATTAATTATTATTTTTTCAATAAATACAATGGGTGAGTGGGTCATAGACTCATAGATACTCGAAAGTTAGGTAATAGGAAAAAATAGTACTAGTTCAGATGTTGGTGTAATAAAGTATTTTTTTATAAAAAAATAATATAACAATAGAAATTGATTCCTTGTGACAGCATGTCGGGTCTTGGATTGGCGTTTCAGATGTTGACCCTCATAATATTAGTGATCATTTTATTCAGTTTAGTCACTACACAGATTATTCAAAGACTCGCCGATCTTTTCTTCAGCTTATCTGACTTCTTTGTATTTGGTTGGTTTGGAATGAACGTAATAACAAAATCTTTAATAATATCCAAACTCCCATCGTTGAGTTAATGGACAAAGTTAAATACAATTCGTATTGGTGACCGAAAGCTAACAATGTCACGTTTGTGTATGGCTCTCAGAGATGGTAGTTGGACCCTTTGTTTTGTTTGGATATCGACTGACCAATGTTTTTGTAATTATTTGAGTGACTAATTATATCTTAGGGTGACTTTTTAGTATACCTTATGCTAAAAAGGTTCCACTGTCGTTGTTAATTTATTTCATTTTTTATTCATAAAAAAACAATAGAAATTGATAAAATTATAATTAATCAGTTTATTGATTATAATTATGCATTAATACAATAAGTGAGGGAATAATCAAAGTTAAGCAATATAGATTAAAGAATATAAAAGAATAATAGTTTAGAGGTTGATCTTGTCAAAAAGAAAAGTTCAAAGGTTGATGTGACAGGGTAAAAAAAATTAAAAAATAATAGGACAATTGTAGTTGATAAAAACTGTAACCACTTGGTAGATTTTTTATTATTATTAATTAATAGTTTGCATTAACACAACAAATGAATGAATGGTCATACTCATGGAATTGAAAGGAAAAAAAGTAGTATAAAGATGAGTTTGGTCTTCAATAATGGTGCCATTTAGGGTGGAAGATCATAATAGGTCTCCTATCATGGGAGACTCCCTTTTTTTTTTTTGGACAGCTTAAATGACTTCTTTTTGCATGTGATGTACACTGTTTATCTAGTGTAGGAGGTAGAAAAGTATATAAATAATTGTGGTGGTATGAATATTACAAGGTCAATATAGGAAATTCATATTAATTAAAATAACTTATCTTTCTTTGAACTAGAGAAAGACAGAGAAATATTACGTACTCATTCTCTCATAGAATATACATATAAATGGTCAACGGGTTTTAAATATTTTAATTGCATATTATCACGTAGAAACGTAATTGGGAGCAGGGGTGGCAAAAATACTCCTTCGCACGGGTACTCGTGGATAATATCCGTTACAAGTACGGTAGCTAAACGAGTATCCACGGTATTATAAACGGGTATTTGACTACCCATTATTAGATGGATACGAACACATATTTGATTGTATCTATATCCATAGGTACCCATATCCGATTATCTTATCTTATTGCTTAAAAGTTGTTACCATATTGAAGGAAATTTTACCGTCCACCTAATATTCCTCATTAATAACCTATTTTATTTTTAATTTTTTTAATTCATCTTATTAAGTTCACTGTTTCCACTTCATTCACATCATAAAACATATCCTATGGATTATGTAAGAATCATGAGTTTTCTATGGATTATGTATGATTAATGAAATTTTGAATGGATTATGTATGGATGTTTAAAAGTTGAAGTTTTTTGGTAATTAAAAAAAGTTATTATTTGTAAAAAAAAATCAAAAATCCATGGGTACCCATGGATACCTCAATACATGCGGGTACCCACATAGTGGGTACTCACGAGGGTACAGTGCGGACACGGGTATCATATTTATCCAACGGAACGAGTATCATAATATCCGTATCCATGGGTACCCATTGACATCCCTAATTGAAAGATCCTTTAAAACAGGCAAAAAATAACAAATTATTGTGAAAGAATATCATATATAATTATATTCGAGTAAAATATTTTTTGTAAGGAAAAATTTCGTAACATTTTCAATTATATTTTACTTTTAGTCCGCTTTAGTAAGATTTTCATAAAATGTATAATCAGTTTTTGAAAAAATCTTATAGAATGGGTAGTCGGTCTTTGAAAGATTCTAATATAATTGAAGTAAGTATTAGTAAGATTTTCATTGAATCGACAATTAGTTTTTGGAAGATTCTCATAGAAGGGATAGTCTCTCTTTGTAAGATTTTAATTGAACTAAGGGTGTGTTTGTTTGAAGGATTTTACAATCCTTCGAATAACATTTCCTAGAACATTATTCCTAGGAATCTAAAGCCTATTAAAGTGTTTGGTAATTAATTTAGTTTCCCAGGAATATGTTTAAATATATTTAATTTATAATTTAAAACAAAAAATAAAAGAGTTGAAATAGTGACAGTGAGAAGTTATGAGTGGTTACCTCTTATTCATGTGGGAATAAAAGATTCTTATACTTTATCATGAGAATAAAAAGTGGAAAAGTCATGTGTTCAAATATATTTAACTTATGTTCTATAAGAATCATTCAAAAGCTGACTTCCATTCTATGAGAATCTTCTAAAGACCAACCTCTCGTTCTATGATAATCTTTGAAAGACTAACTATCACTCTATGAGAATCTTTCAAAGACTAACTTATGTTTTATGAGAATCTTTCAAAAACTAACTTCTGTCGTATTGTCGTGATTAATCTTCGTTAACCAATCTTCTAACGTCCTTCCTTAATCTATTATATAATACTCCTATTTTTATTATACCTTCACTTATCCCTCATTGTACATTGACAAGTCTTGTTAACAACGTAAAATCCATTGTATTAATTGTAATCGACCTTCGATGCTGAGCAAAATAGTTGATTGATATAACAATTTTTTTATCACTTGATATCTCTTTCTCCGTCCTTAATTATAAGACATTTAAAAAACAAAGGTTTTGTCCTTAAATATAATATCATATACTACAAATTCTTATATGTATTTATTGCATTTTTTCTTCTTCCTAAATGTACCACTTATTAATACTACAAATTTGTCTTAATACTCCCTCCGTTCCTTTTTAAGTGTATTTTTAGGAAGAATTTTTTGTTCCTATTTAACTGTCTTTTTGGTATTTTAAGGGTATGATTTGTCAATTATACCATTTGTCAATTACTTTTATCTTTTTCAATAAAACTAATTAATGCTATCTATTGGGAAAACTAAAGGTTTTTTTTTAAACATAGTTTGTTTTTTTTTTTTAAACAAAGTTTGTTTCTTGTTATATTGAAATTTAAACAAAATTTTGTTCCGAACAATGGTTCCAAAAAGAATTAAAATCCTATAAATAAGATGAGTAACAATTGTTAAAAATTTCAAGTGTGACTCTATCATTGGTTGAAGCCTTAACTTTAATTAAAGAAGTTGGAAGAAAGTTAATTTTTCTTAACCTTTGATTAATGTGAAGTTGAAATAATTTTTATATTGACTTAAAATGATTAAAAAGATGTGCAAAATATTTAGAAAATTGACAATTGTTTGTTATGAGAGAGTGCGCAAAAATAAAAGAAATTTATTGAAGAAAAAGATAATAACTAACAATTGTTTGTCATGAGAGAGGTAACATGTTAAATTTATTGGAAAAATAAAATGTGTGCAAAAAAAATAGGAATTTATTGATGGATTAAAATGTGAGTATAATATGAAGAAAATGTGCTAAAATACACATTGCTATTTTTATGTTAATTTTGTAAAAAAACACTTTACGGAGGGAGTATATTTTTTGACAATTTTTTTTTGTCTTAATATATAAAAAACAATTAAATATAATATAGTAATAATCACACATATTTAAAACAAGTTTTAGCTTTTAATTTAACTGAAAAACCCTAAAAAAACGAGAATGGATGAAGGTGGTGCTAAGCCAGTGTGCGGCCAAGAAGCACTTGATCTGCTGAATTGCGTTACAGATTCTCCGTCGTACGATAAAGATAAATGCATCGCCCTTTTGAATTCGTTGCGGGAGTGTGTACTCTCTAAGGTACTCCTTTTCCTCTCTGTTACTTCACTTTCATCTTTTCTGAATCTATACGAGTTAGTTTTGAACCTTGTGGAGGTATGTTAAGTAAATTTTGTAATTCATGTTCTGTTTTGTTGAAAAGAGTAGGGGATTTTTTCCCTATGTTCATATGTTAAGGTCCAGTTCAATTTTAGGTCTTTCTAAGCTTTTGTATGGAATGGAGTGTTGGACGGCGAAGAACCAACACGAGAATAAAATAAGCGTAACAGAGACAATTGAATGTGCGGTAAAACTAAATGAGATAAAATTAGTAATGGCAATATTAGTGGCACTCTACAGTAGAAAAAAATTTGTGGAAAATATATGTAAGTGGTGTGGACATATAAAGGGAAGACCTGTAGATTTGGTAGTAAAGAGAGTAGATCAGATGGAGATAATCAAATCAGTTGGGGCAGAGGAAAACCTAAAAACTATATGACAAACTATTAAGAAGGATATAATGAGTTAGATCGAAATATGATTTATTATGGTGGAATTTTATCCACGTAGCTGATCCACTTAGTGGGATAAGACTTGGTTATCGTTGTTGTTGTGAGCTTTTGATAAAGCTTGAAATTTGTCGGGTGTTTAATGAAGGCAAGACAACAATATTTTCCTGAGAACTGAAATGCTTAAATAGTCTTTCTGTTTGTGCTCTGTATATTTTCTTAACTCCTTTTTATGACTGCATTTTATCCTTATGAAGTACCATTGTTGCATATAACTCTAAGCTTAGTACTACTTTTTTCTTTTTCTTTCTTCAAAATATAAACTATCAAGTAACAAGCATGAATTTATGACATTTCTCTTGCCCCCGCATACTGTTGTCACTTTGCTCATTGTAATTAATGTTTGTTTTTCCCTAGAGTATTTTCTCAGTGTTGATAAGGGATGTTAAATTGGCAAATTTGCATGATTGATATGTTTGAGAACAATTGTGGAAAGATCAGGGGATAATAAGTTTTGCATCCTTTTATTTTCTTCCATTGTCGTATCATTTTATGGTTTTTGAAGGTCCATTAATGAATTAACAAATAGAAAATTTTCATTAAAAATAAACAGCATTCAATATGTTAAGTAATTTCAAAAGATAAACTTACAAATGATTTTGATATCAATGCCCTTAAGAAAACTAGCTTGCATTTCTCTAATAAATATCAACCATTTAGAGAATCTAATAGTGCAATGGTCAATTTGAGGTATTTTTAGCAATGGAAGTTTGAATAAGTACTGCATTGGCCTTATTTGACCTCACCCGGTATGATAGTTAGCTGGGCACAACAGCAACAGAATACAAAAGCATTACAAACATGGCATCATGTGATTTGCATTTGATATGGTATATGATATATCAAACTTAATATGGAAACACTTTAATCTAATCCATATTTGTTGTCATTGTTCTCAACGGATGCCATACAATTACGCACTTACGAGTTTACTGTTAATGGCTTTTCCTTTCACTTCCAACTCAATGGATGCCATACAATTGTGCTTTCTTCTGTTTTATTTGAGTTGGTTTTGTTTTCTGCATCAACAGAAAGTGAAGAAATTTTCCCTAGCTGGGCAGGAACAACAAGAAACTAATCCGAGTAGCAAGAAGGCTTAATTATGTATTGGTATCAAAGATTTCCCCGTCCCTTTTAATTCATAGTTTCAATGTAACATCTACTCCCATTAACCTCCTTCATTTTTACCATTTTGATTTGTTTTGATGTGCAGAAACTGTATACTTTCACATATATGATATATCCACAAATAATTCTGATTCTAAGAATATTTTGGTTTCAAGTCTGAAGTTGAATGGAAGGTGAAATCAAAGGCTTTTTCATAATTGAATGTTATGATGTTGCTAGATGTTTGCTTTCTTTCCCACCTTATTGGTAGCATAGGATTAAAGAAAAAGATTTTTAGTTTACATCGGTTTTCCTAACTAACATAACTTTTTTGCAAGTTGAAATTGAATTATGATTTGTTCCAATACAATATGTGTTTCTAATTATTGTCAAATGCCTGACTTCTAATTATCGTCTTGCCACTTTTGACTCAATTGTGTTAAGCTATCTATCAATGGCTCAACTAGAGTGTGTCAATGTCAATAATTTTTTGTTTTTGTTTGAACGAGTGTCAATGTCAATCATGTTAGGCAACATTTGAACATTGTAGCTCATAACCTTGCTATGCTGTCAAAAAGTGTAGGATCTAAAACTTGGATGGGCGATGCCCCATATTAGCTATATGCTGCAGGTTGTTATTCGGCTGTTGTTTTTTCTTCTTAACGAAGCTCTTTCCATTAAAGTAAAAGCGTGTTTCTAAGTTGAATCATGAATAGAAATTTTCGCATTCTAATGGATGTACGTGGTCTTTAATGGATCATACTTAACTTTCATAATATTTGGGTTGTGAAATTTGCATGTTCAAGTTGAAACTTTGACACTCCTCACTTTACAAATCCTCTTTCTAATTGAGAGTACTTTATGGAAAATGCTAAACGTAAAGAACATGTATCGCAAAAGGACTGCGAAGAACACGGCGACAGCCACTCACCCTTTTTTCTCTCCAACAACTGTTGAATTTTTCCCGCGATTGATCTGGAATGGGCACAAATGCTGTCATGATTTTTCGTGATTTTGATGAGTCAAATTTTTCGTTGCATATAGCACTGCTCATAATCTATTGACAAATCCTGGTTTAATCAGATGGGCAATGCACTATGCAGTCGAAAACTCGAAATAACAAAAACAAGATGATGGTATTAAATTACCAGGAGAAAATAACATTAACAAGATTGCAATAAATAATACCTAGGCCGGTCACCACTTACATAAATGATAAATGTAACATCGGTACTAAACTACAACGACCAATGTCAGGAATCATATTCTTTTCTTGACTAGGAAAACAAACATAAACACCTCTCAATCTATCATTATTACATATACCCCTCTCCTCCGCGTTCTACAAACACGTTAATTATTAATCATAAGTCATAAATAAAAAAACACAACACCATGTTTCACAAATCAACATTCAATTCAGAAGGTAGATGAAATATCAGCCGAATGAATGATGTACGTGAGTACCAGCGCCAACAACATCAACAAATAAGCTATTCCTTGATCAACCGATGACCCTGAACACATTATAAAAATAATATTAAAAACAGATGAAAATTTATTAAAATACAGTGGCATATATTTATATTTTAAAAATGTATAACTATGATTTTAGTACCTACAATCATGCATCTTTTAGTTTTATAAGTAAGGTTTTTTTGTTTGGATTTAGTTCTTCTGCAAATTCAAAAATTGTGTTTTTAGAGAAACAAATTCAAATTCAAAAAATGTTTTTAAGTCTGACTCCATACAAGACCTAATAAATTGTGACCCAATAAGCTGACATACAAAATCTTTTTTTTTTTTTTAGTTAAATGAAAGGACAAAAGTGTTAAATGTTCATGACATCAAAATTAAACAAAGAATACTCCTAAATTGCATGACATTTGTAACTTAAGGACCAAGATAAACAAACTCAAGAGACCAAAGCAAAGCCTAAAATTAACTTTAGCTTTTTCCAATTTTGTTAACAAGGGTTAAAATTAGGGGTGGCAATTTGATCATATTTAAACATTAAAAAAAAAAGATAATAATTCATGAGAAATAAAAACAATGCAAGTACTAAATAAGATTGCAGGTGATTTTTCAGAACATGAAATGGAAACTTTGTATGTAATAATGTAAAATGTAAATACATAAAATCCAGATCTAGTTTTCCTAGATCTGGAATGGTATAATAATAGATCAGATCTAAGAAGAAAAGGAGAGAGAAAGTTAGTTACCGTCGCTGGTAGGAGAAGGTGCAGGGGCAAGAGTTTGAGCTTGAACAGCGGCAGGAAACGAAATGGCAAAAATGAGAGTGGCAACGATAGCCACAACTCCGAATCCGAATGAATGTTTAGATGAAGCCATAATACTAAGAAAGAATTGATAGATTGTGTGAGTCTCTGCTGCGTCTCTCTAGGTGAAATGAAGAGAAAAGACGCGCAGAGATAGAGAGAAATGGTTCGAGAGGAGCGACGGAGAGTGATGAGTGGGGGGTTTAAAAGGCGGTTATTGGAGGTGTGTGTGGGAGAGAGAAAAGAGGAGAGAGGCAACCGGTTATACCGGTAATGGAGGAAAATGCCATATTTGAAAGAGGTGTGGTGGGGTTCACTATCCAGCCTTGTGTTTCGGTAACCCATGTGATTACATTACCCTTTGGATTTTCTTATTATTATTATTATTTCAAAATTCAATTGGATTCCCCTTTCTCTATCCAATCTGACACTCAGCTTTTGGCGCCACATGCATTTGCCTGCCTGCCTGCCCTCCCCTCTCCTCCCGCTTTCTTTTATTTGTTTTTAACTTAAAAATGGAAAGTCTCCGGTTCAAATTTTGATGGAATTTATGTGAAACGTGTTTATATGAGTTTCATCAAATAAATGAATCAGTGTTAAAACAATATTTGAAAAATTATGTTCTTAACACGTCTATACAGACAAATAAGAAATAATTTTGATATTAATCTAATTCATTCATGAAAAAATACATGTTGTTTTAGTTGGTGGGTTACAATGACTTTATATATCGATATTAATAAATTTGTTTGATTAAATTTAAATCCTAGTTAATAGAAGTGGCTAATTGACAACACAAATTGAGGTTGGGAGTGTTAGAATTAATTTTCCGAATTCTAAAGGCACTTTTGAAAAGGAGTAAGTAACTTTTAAGTGTAACTACGTGTTAGTGACATGCTAGTTGGTCCCAAGAGTCAAAACGTGAGAGGTAGGTAATTTTTTCTATATAAAAAAAAAGATAGGGTGATTTCATTAGAAAGATGTAGGATACGATTTTGTTACAAAAGGAGAAGCTATTGTCAAAGTTATTTTTAATTTATATTATATCAAATAGTTCATTGTAAATATTTGTTTTTTAATAGACGGAATGACAATCATCGGGCAGAGTGAGAGCAAAAAAACCTCAAGAGGCCCCTTAAATTATGAAACTATTTTTTTTTATAGTACAAATGTTAATTTGAGGAATTTTTAGTTGACACGATAATATAAATGAGGTTTGAACCCTCTCAGATTACAAGGTTTGGAAACCTTCGTTAATCAATCAAGTATAAGCATGACAAAAATGATGTATGCTACTTTTGAAATTGTCGAAAACTAAAACTTGTTGAAAAATTGTTTAAAACATCGCAAAATGGACCTATGATTAATTTTTAAATTTTTCTAGATGCACCACTACATCCCTTTACGGAAATTTGGATGTGCCGAAAACTAAAACCATCGCAAAATTGTTTAAAATCTTACAAAATATACCTATAATTGTTAATTTTTAAATTTTTCCAAATTGGCCATATGAAGGGCTCCGCCATTAATGACAACAACAATTATGAACTTATACATTATTTTCCCGTTGGTTGTTTATTGTGAATACTATATACACCAACTTCTATTGTTAAATACAAATAATTATACATAAAAAAATATTGACAATTATAAAATGGGTTTTGCTAACCACCGTCAAAAATAGAAAATTTTCAATAAAAAGAACAACCTTTTGACTTTTATAAAGTTAAACACTACACTCTTAATATTCTTAACTAGTGCTCTTATTTCCCTTATAAAATTTGTGTGTCGCATTTGAGATTCATCATGCACTTGAGTCATCATGACCATCAAAATTGCAGTATATCATTATCCTTGTGCATTATCATTGCAAATGGATGCCATTTGTAGGGCAACAAAAAGAAACATATATACACGGTGGTCAAGCTGTAATGATACTTCAATTATATAGCCATCCGAGAATATTACAGTTGAAACTTTTAAGATGCTTTCTTTTTAATGCATCATCACCTAAGGTTAAGCATATACAGTTGCTTGGTTACTAGGGTAGAGGAGTTAAAGAAGTAGAATGATAAGGAGGTTGAAAGTTTGATCTTCACTCTCAACATAATACCAACAATATTAACATTAACCGTTTCCATTTTTTTTATTACCTAGTGTTTTATATTTTCGGTAACAAACATCTCTAGTTATAAGAGAGCGATTGCTAGTCCTTTTATAAATAAAAAATATTTCAAAGGACGACTGCAAAAACAGAAAAAATTATGTTTGCTCAACATGCACTTTACATGGAAAACTTGGGTATATTATTAAACTGTGAAGTTAGTAACTGATATGTACATTATGCAGTGTTGAACCTTTTCATGATGAAGCCACTTCCCTGATTTAAGATTGATCCTCAAGACTTTTTATATAAACAAGCTTTTTATACAAATGAAAACTTGAATACAAGGCGAGTTTTATTCAAGCAAGAGGTGGAAGATGTGAGCAATAAAATGACATAAACGAAAATATAAGGCGAGTTTAACACAAAAACAGGAAAAATTTCTGGTATGCAACCTTAGGAGTTTTAAACTAAATAGTTAATGAGATCGTTTAGAGCAGAGGAAATCTAGATACCATAAACTTGTTTTCACTACTAAGTCTCAGAAAATCAATCACATTAATGTGTTGATGCTCTATCTAACATCCAAAAATGTCAATTTTTTTTGCTATAAATAAAGGGTGCGTTTTGTTTCAGCTTTAAAAAAAAAGATTTTGGGTTAAAAGAATCTCTGAAATCTAAAGCTATTTATGTTTGCTTACTATCATAAAAATCATTGAAGCTCTTGTATTTAGAAAAAAAATAGATTTTGAAAAAGCTACTAGGAATAGCTTTTCATTTTGAGACTAAGGCTCCGTTTGGTTTGAGCTTATTTTGAGCTGATGAAAAATAGCTTATGTAAATAAATAAGCTTTTATTTTAATTTATAAACTCTCACTGACGAAAATTGTATCTTCATAAACGAGTTTTTCATAAACTACCTTAAAAACTTATAAATAGTACATAAAAACTTATTTATTTGCATAAGCTGTTTTATATAAGTTCTAAAATAAGTTAATCCAAACGGGCCTTAAAAATGATTTTTTTTAACAAAATGGATTTTTTGAAAATCTGAAACAAACACTACAAAAATTAAAAAAAGTGATTTTTTAGTTGAAAAAATAATTTTTTTTTGAAAAGAAATCCCAAACATACGGGCCCAAACTTTAAAGTTGTGATGCACAAACACTTGAAGATACCACCAACATAAGAGGAATGCTAGCGACAATCACTTTTGAACACTCTCTCTAACACTCACTCTTTTATTGGTTTAAATCATTGTGAGTGTACACTTTGGAAATAGAACCCACACAAAGTGGTGGGACATGCATGAATTTTATCCAATAAAAGAGTGAGTATTCAAAAGAGAGTGTCGCCAACATTCCTCCTAACATAATTTCCAAATAATACTATGAAATTTAACACCAAACCTTCTCATTAGTATGCAATGAGCAAAGAAATGAACATAGTGGTATTATTAGCAGCATTTCTAATTGCCTCTGCAAAGTGAAGAAATTATCATCTATTTTCTTTTTGCAGTAGCCTGAGATTAAGTGAACTGATCGTGTGCAAATTTATCGTTTGTACTATTATACATTTTTGCAAAACATAGCTCAAATAGTTTAACCAAGCGGCTTTGACCATATTATTGTAAAAACAAAACTTGAACCTTCATACATTTGATACCTTCCTGGCACAAAATCAGAAGGCTCGTATTGTGATCAACATTTTCATGACTTTGAGGCTTATGAATATTTACAATCAAATTTTTGCTTATGTTATATAGATTGGTAAGTGCTACAGGTACTTAAGAAAAAAAGCAGCAATCAACTGCACTGTAATCCAGTTTCTTAGATTACCTCACTTGTACACCACGACTTCAATGAACAATCACCACCCCTAACAACATCGCCCCTGAGAGGCATCATCCCGACGGATGGCACTTTATGACACTTTACTTGGGCTTTCTGGTCGGCCCATCCATAGTTAGCTCTTTCCGAGCCAACGACAATTAGCTTTGATACCAATTGATAAGTATCCAAGGACTCGGAGAACCCTCCCTTAAAAGAAATCTATCAAGGAGGAAGAACCAAACCATTTAATCTTTTTTTTTAATGATAAATGTTAGTTGATATTTTAGCATTTTTCTCCTTTGTTTGGTTTTGAACTCCAAACCTTTAACTCCTTAACTTTTTTATTCCCTTAGCTCAAACTAGTTGAGCTACCCAAACTTGAGCTACCCAAACCCTCTCACTAAAGCACTTAAATGCTCTGTCGAGCATCCATGTGACTCAATGTGGGGCTTAGACACCCCATAATACCACAGAAATCAACGGAACAAGCCCTCTTTTCATGTTCAGTCAATTGAGAAAACTTGGGCGTCATGTTGGCTTCCTATCATCAGTTCATTCAAACTTGGCCGCTAATCTAAAGAATCTGTAGGTGTTTTATGCACTGGTTAATTTGATATATTCAATGCATTTTTACTTAGTTTCATTCATGATGTGTCACCCCATTTTTAAGGGTCTAACAGATTTATCTCATAACAGTAATTATTTTATCCTGGTAAAAGCAACTGATTAATACAAATAATGTCTGCTAACGATATAAGTATAAACAATAATTCAAATGGTTTTTCATGTGCAACCAACATAAACCTTAACGACACCATCAAAATCTCATGGAAACATAATCGCTTTCAAGTTGGCATAAATTTTTTAATGTCAGTTCATTTGCATTAGAAAATGTGGATACTCGCGCCAATGTTTCTGAACTTGAAAGTTCTTCGTTAAGAAACAGACTTTCCTTTTGACAATAGGAGCCATTCTGCAAGTTGGAGATTTTTTTTAAGTCATGTCACAACTCCACCTCTTCTACATCTGATTCTAAGCATTTGATTTGTTCTACCAATCTGTAGGCATCATCGTCCTTTTAATTTGTTCTTCTAGTGAGTTGAGAACATGCAATAAAAATTATGATTCAGCAGCATCATCCTGATTTGAATATAATTTTGGTCCGCATTCCTCCACAAGCATCACCACCAACATAGCATTGTTCTGATCGTGATTTACTAGATAATATCTGCACCATAAAAAATATGTGACTAAAACCGTTTCCATAAAAAATATGTTTGGCGCATAAAAAAAATATCTAATACAAATTAAATGTGTTTGTCACATAAACGATATGAGATTAACATTTTTTTCTGACAAATATGTGATTAACATTGTTTCCATAAAAAAATTTGTTTGTTCCAAACTATATCTCATTTTACACACTACGAAAGAAATATTAATGTTTATTTTTATTTTACTTTTTTTGGTCAAGATTAATGTTTATTTTTCTATTATACCATAATTATTTATTAATCTATCTTTTTCCAACACTTTTAATTTATCTTCCTTACATCATTAATGAATGATATTTTTGTAAAGGGACACATTTTTTCTTTTTGCCATACAATATTAATTACATTTTTATAGGAAATCATTCCATGAAAATATATGAGAAAAAGTAAAAATAAGAGATTTGAGATGATTTGTAATTTCACTTGACCAAAAAATTGATTTGTATCGCAGTGTTTCAAATCTCGTGTCTCATTCGCGTGATGATATCGAAGGGCTTTCAAGCGTAACAATTATAATCTTGAAGGGCATTTGTTCCATAGAAGTGCCAAGATTACATGTTGCTCTCAAAAGAGAATGGGACAGGCACGACAACAATAATATACTCATTATTATTGTTTCAGATTCATTTTTATTATATTTGTTTTTTATTCTTTCACTTTACTTTTCAGGTTCTTTTTTTCTTAATCAAATCAATTCGGTACATATGAAGTTCCATTTTCAGGTAATTATTGTATTCCATTCAAACATTTGGAGAAATCACAGATGCTACGTGATCTATTATTATTTGTTGATTTGCATAATCTTTTTTGGAGGACGAAGCCGATTGTTATTAAAATTGGAATGATCAATGTAACAAAATTTTGTACAAAATAAAATTCTGAAAAAATGTACCTAATTGTCTAATTCAGATTAATACCATTCATAAATTCATAGCATCATAACAACTAGTACCATTTAATTGGAATTTCTGGTTTGTGCATATATCCTCTAGATTCGATTGTGATGTTATTCAAACTGAAATTTTATGTTGCCTTTTTCTATGTTTCTCTTGTTGTGATTTATCAATGTTGTTGCGTTTTCTTTCCCCCTTTATCCCTTTATTTACAAGTTGTTTTATTTCTGACCAAGTTGAGTTTGTTAGATTCACGTCCTTAATCAAAATTGGTCTAGTCTTTCTAGTTTTTGTGTACATCACCAAATTATAGTTCTCTCAATTGTTGATGAATATATTCCATAAATCATGAAGTCAAATTGAATATTTATCAAAGTGGTTATTAATGATTTTCATTTTAAAATTAGAAAGTGATTCCAAAACAAAGAGGAAGAAACACACACAACCATATGATTTATATATTATGGGTGTTAGTCGTTATGAACTGTAAGTTTAAGACTTATGTTTTCTTAATTGTTCCACTTTATGGACTTTTGATTCTTGTCCCTAAATCTAAAATGTCTAATTTATAATACATGCAATAATAATTTTCTTTGAAGGAACAAATAGTAATAAGTTGGAGCTGTCACCTTGGCCCTCTTTGTATATAATATTTGCTTTTTTGGCACTCAATAGTAAACTTTGTATGAAATGGCAAAGGTCCTTTTTTGTTTGAAAACAACAAATGATAAGGAATTTTTAAAAGCTTATCTTAATGTAAGGGTTTTGTAACATGGGAATTTCAGGTCCTGTTTTTCAATTTGCAAGTGTATGTGGGAAGTTGACATGTGCCTAAACCTAAGCCAGACATATCCATCGTTTTGTGGATAAACAAACAATTGCATGGTTGTTTGCAGTGCAATTGGTCAAGGCATGATGCAAACCTTGTCAACATCTCAATACATATAGACCACCAATTGAATTATAAGAACCAAACAGGATTGACAGGGTTTTTTAATTATTGAATACGGCTATAGTAATGTAAATTAGGCTAAAATGTAATTTAATTATTGGTAAAATTATGGGTTAAATATGCAGAAAGTTTTTGTATGAAAATTATTAGTTGATTTCTTTTCTTTTGCTTTATAGTTCTTCTCTTAAAAATCATCTTTAGAATTTGCTTCAGCCTTTCAACCAATGTTTTTATTTTAATTTTTAGGAACTAAGTTATTCATGTTTTCGTATTGAACAAACACTTCAATATGTTTTAATCTCAATAAAAAAGGCCGATGTCATGAATGCACCAACACTTATAACATCATCATTTTATAATAATAAAATAAGTTTTAAAAAAATCAAAGTTTCTTTTGAAAATCTTGAACTTTCTTATAGTTGAGATATTGTTTCTTCCTTTTGAATAGCATGCTGAGGAATATGCAATTGCTTCTAAATGGTCGTATTTATATTCATTTCTTAATTTCAGGATTCCTAGTCATTTGTGGAGACAAGGGAGAATTCCTTAATCAGGATTTCCTTGTAAATGGAGCATTGCTTGTACTCCTATTGTAAAAGATGATAAATCACAACTCAATGGAATCAATTGAGATCATTGTCGAAATTGATCCTGAAAATGCTGAAGAACTCAAAAAGACTAAAACAGGTGTGGATTCTTTCTTATATGCATACATATATCACAGATGAATTTTGGAATACCCTATTGGCCTATAAGATTACTAAAGGATCAATCACCTTGCTTCAGAATAGGAATGAAGAATTGAAATGATTACTTAAAAGCTTGGATGGATACTAGTCAATTAAGTTGCTAGAGTGCTTGTAGGAGTTCTTAAACTGTAATCGGTTTAATACAGGAAAGGAGTGACTTAACTATCACATGTAAGGATGGTTGCTTGTAGAATAAGCAACCGGTCCATACGAATAAAAAATTAAAATGAAACATAGAATGCAAAAAAATGTGGTAACTTTTGGAATCCAGTTGGAGTTTTTGCACTATTGAAGTGAAAAGGAGGTGAGTTGCTTAAAGGTAATGCAGCATAATGCTGCTTACTTTAGCACACCCCAAGGTGGAATACACCATCGGTGATGTCCTTGCTAATATTGTTGCAACTAAGAAATCTTAACACTTGTATTTGTAGTCTTTGCAATTGACAGCTTTTTCTAACTGAATTTTGAAATGTTTGGGATTTATTAATGTAAATGTATCATAATTTCCCACTTTATGCAGATATTGAAACCAAGATCACAAAAATCCAGAAGCTTATTAAGAACGAAAACCAAAGCAAAAAAGATGCGAGCCCTAGACGTACTAGAAAAGATACAGAACTTATGGGATTAACGGAGGACTTATACAAGCAGTACCAGTCACTTAATGCACAATATGATAATCTCATTGGGAAAGTGGTTTCTAACCAAAGAAAGGATTCAATGTTTTCATCTGACTCAGACTCGGAGTACTTTTCCTCAAAGGAAGAACAAAAAGTAGCGGACACTGTTAAGCAGGAATCTAATACAGGTGATAATAGAGAGGTGACAGATCTTAACCAAAATATTGGCAATACAAATCAAGTTCTTAAGACTGAAGCATCTGTTGAGGCAACCGAAACTGAAAGAAAATTAACTTCACTAATGGAAGAGATGAGGATCTTGAGCAACGATAAAACAAATCTAGAACTTCAAATTGAAAGCCAAGCAAATGAAGTTAAACAGCTAAGCATACAAAATACTGAGCTACAAAATCATGTCATGAAACTTGAGTCGTTGTTGAAAGAGAAACAAGGTGAAGCATCTGATCTGGAGATGAAACTCAACAACAGCGAGGAACAAGCAAAATCCAACATTGTAAAATTGATGGCACAAGCCAATGAACTTGTACTTGAGAATGAATCTCTGAGGACCCAGAAAGATGAGATGGAAGAAAAAATAAAATGTGATAAAAATGAAGCGTCTATGCAAAGAGATGACTTGATAGAGAAGCTTAACGTTATGCAACAAAAATTAGATTCGATAGAGAATCATAACAAAGAATTAGAAGCTCAGTCGGAAAGAAAAACTGAAGAAATATCCCAGTTCCTAATTCAGATGGAAAATTTAAAGGAGAATTTAGCTGAAATGAAATCAACCGAACATACTGTGTTGGAAGAGAAAGAGGATTTTCTTGCACGGTTAAAGGAAATGGAATTCAAATTGGAAACACAAAGTAACCAGAATAGTGAGTTGCAAGAGCAATTAGCTGAAATGAAATCTACTGAACAGACTATGATGGAAGAGAAAGAAGGTTTTCTTGCGAGGTTAAAGGACATAGAACTCGAATTAGAAACTGAATTCAATCAGAGAAATGAGTTGGAAGAGCAGTTAAGAGATACAAATTATGAGATTAAACAACTGATGAATGAAAAAAAGGCCCTGCAGGATAGAAACCATGAACTGAAAGCAGCAATGATACAGAGAGGTGAAGAGATATCAAATTTTTTAAAGGAAAACGATAGCGACGAAAATGGAGCTTCAATGGAGATCATGGCTTTAAAAGCTGAAGTTAATGACATGAGGCTAGCGTTGGACAATTTGCAGGAACAGAAAACCAAGTTGGAACTCCAAAACGAGCGAAACCAAAAGGAATATGCAGAAAGCCTAGCAAAGATTGAAACTTTGAACACAAAGTTGACAAGCCAGATAGCTGATCAAGAGAAAACTATAAAGGATCAGACATCAACCATTGACCGAATAAATGCGGAGCAAAAACAAACCATGATCACCTCGAATAAACTTATGTTGAATCAGCGATCGACAGAAAGGAAAATGGAAGAATTGGCAGAAAAGCTGAGGAAGAAAATGGAAGACAATATCCGTTTGTTGCACCAGAGGATCCACGTGGCAGAACAGTTGAACAATGAAAACAAAAACAGTTGCAAATTAACAAAGATAAGGTATGAGGAAGAGAATAAGATTCTTGGGGAGAAAGTTACTATTTATGAAGAGGAACTAAGAAGGCTTAAAGAGGATGTTACTGTTACTGCAACTGCTAGTGAAGTAACACACTCACCAGTGGTTGATCTAAAGGGTTTTGAATTTGAGGCTGCTCTAAATGGATTAGATGTAGTGGCTGCGAAAGTCGAGGAACACAGAGAGTGTGTCATGAGCAATGTGTCTAAAATGCTTTGTGAGGTTCAGTTTGCGAAGGATTGGATAAAGAAAATGAACGTCGAAATGAAACAATTGAAGGAAAATGTGGATTGTCTTACAACGCTACTGAGCGAAAAAGAAGAACAGGAATTGTTGCTAAGAGACAAAGTATGGAATTTAGAAGCCACAGTGAGCAAAGAAGGAGGAGAGAAACTGAACTTGACAAATGCAGTGAGCCAGCTTGAAAAGAAAGTGGGGAAATTGGAAAAGAATCTGAAAGAGAAGGATGAGGATTTAGATAGCCTTGGGGAGAAGAAGAGGGAAGCAATAAGACAGCTTTGTTTGGTTGTTGAGTTTCATCGCGACCGGTGTAACTATCTAATGAATTTGGTCACAAGTATGAGAGTTAATAAGAAGACATGAACTTTCTTTTTTTGCTTATTATTGTACATGGAGATGGAGTCATTGGTAACCAATACTCCACAGTTTTGTAAAATTGAAAAATGATTCATTCTATTATTGTTTTTCTTACTTTACCCCTCTCAATTTTTGTTTTTAGCCAATTTAAAAAAAAAAATGGTTGCACAATAGTCCTGATTACCAAAGTGATAGGTGGATGAGTATTACTTTTCCGACCATGCTGCCTTCTCACGCGCCCTGCAAAAATGCCGAAATTATCCATGGTCTGGGTTTTATTTTCCGAACCAGATTGTTAGTGCATTCCGGATTTTAAAATCCAGACAACGTCGAAATGAAATTTTAGTGTCTTTTTTTGATGTTAAGGGTCTCTGTTGACCGTTATATAACCTCCGCATAAGCTGCAATGCAATTGCATAGGTCATATGAATGGAACGGTCAACAATGACCATGACACTACAAACACTCCTACAAAACTTAAAAAATTTGAAGAAAATGAAAGAAAAGAGATGAAGTGAAGAATGAAAGAATTTGTTGAACATGCAAGCCTATTTATAGCCTAAACCAAGCCCTAGGTCATTTGGAAGTTAAGGAAAATGTTTTTGTCATTCAAAACCGTCGAAAAAACACATTAAAACTCCACTAACCGGCCAAACTTGTGGTGAAACGCACCGTCCAAATGAAACTGATAGAACCCGAATTATATATTCTGGAAGTGACAAAAATTCCGGAATATATAATTCGAACAGCACCAGAAAGCCTATTTTGGAGGGTTTTTTAGAGAGATTTCATGGAAAATAAGTAATAAATGCATACAAGAGAAGGTGTTTCAAGAGGTTTTCTCTGAGTTAGATCCTGCTGCCTTGCCAAATGACACATTCATCTGGCAGGCAGCAAGATCTAATTCATAGAAACCTCTTGATATTCAAATATAGAGCAACCTCTTTGTATCTATATATTTTTGCCAGCATGCGGAGGATCTTCATCACGCGGACGCGGTCAAATAGAGAGCTAACTATTTGCGACCGCGTGAGAAAGATCTGCGGCTTAATGACAAAAATTTGTATGGTTTTCTTTGGTGTGTTTTGCTGGTATTGAAGCTGAAAACCGGAGAACACTTATTTATCGAGGTCCTTGGATGTTGTGGACCACAGAAACTCTTGGTGCAATGTTGTCCATACAAAAGAATCCTATGTTGAAGTATTCCGGATTTAGTAATCCGGAATACACTTACGCCCTATGTGAATCCGAATTTCATAATCCGGAATGCATAACTTTGGTTATTTTTTCGATTAAATGAACATCTTTGACGTGAATTAAAACATAATGAAAGTTTAAATAATATATATATATATATATATATATATATATATATATTATTCAAAATCAACTTAATTCAACAACACATAACTAACACGCAATTAAAACAACATAAAACACGCGATTAATTAAAACATGACACATTATCACGGATCACCTAAACTAATTTTTTCATTTGGTCCCTCCAGCAGAGCCCTGATCTCTTCGTAGTTCTTGGGCCGGTTCAAACTTTTTAGAATTTGTTCAGCAGATATAACTAACGAAGCGTCCAACTCGATCGGTCCTCTAGTACTTTGCTGACCAAAGACAAAGAGCATGGTTCTCACGTCGTCGTCGTTTGTGAGTTTCATCCGGCTGAACCGAAGAGATGAAACTGAGTCGGACAATGGACATCGATATTCAACGCTGACCACCCTCCTCGTGTCTCTGTGGTTGAGTTGACAGTTGATTTGATCCAGCTCATCCTTCAGCCCAGAGAGGGTGACATCGTTGTGAATCCTAAATAGATGGGGTGGTGTTCCGCCGTTGTAGTAGACTCCGGCTAACTTGGTGTTCGGATCAAAGTCAGGGAATTCCATGATTTTTTTTCATGTGTAGTTTACTTGTAATGAAAACAGGGACCCCTATTTATAGAATTATCTGGGCGTTGTGGACCACATGAACTCTTACTGCAATGTAAATCATACAAAAGAATCAAATGCTGAAGCTTTCCGGATTTCAAAATTCGAACCATCCATCACCCTACAGAAAGGCCAAGTTTCCCTTTGTTTCATCCCATGATCGTATTTATTCGGACTACATAATCCGGAATCTATTTGAGTTTTCCGGGTTATGAAATCCAACTGTATCAGTTAGTTTTGGCTGGTGGTTTGCACCACAAGAAACAAGTTTTCAAAGGTTTTTACTAGCATTAATGGCTGGTAAAACTCCTTTGAAACACGTTTTTGACTATGCGTTAAGTGTAGATCTAACCTATGCTTATTGTTTTCCTATAAATAGCCTCCAAAACCTTCACATTTCTCACACCATTTCACAAATTCTCTCCTCTTCTCCTCATGTTCATTCTACGCAAAATGCGTTTCCATCGTTGGCCTTTCATAAAAAGAGACTACTTTGAAAACTTAGGGGTTATATGACCGGTCAACAGGGAAGGCAACGCGCTGCAACGAAGCACAGTTTGTATGGGTGTCATGTTGACCATCAAGGTCTCTTTCACCCTGAAACAATCCAATTTTGTGGGGGTTGTCTTAAGAGATCAACCACAATTTCTAACATGGTATCAAAGTCTCCCTAAAAAGCAATCATCATCTCACAAACTTTTTTGTAGAGTTTGGTTAGACCTTTCCATGGTTTATATGACATCTTTTTTTATGGGATTTATCAGACATCTTAGCAACACTTAATATTTATTTATTGTAAAAAGTAAAAAAAAAAAAAACTCTTAATATTTATTTACTTATTTTATTCAGATGCTTGAATCTATCTGTTGGTGTTCGCTGACAATAGTTATACGTACTATGTGAAGGAGACATTAAGAAAAACAAAAACACTATGGAGCTGTAAAAGGTGACAATAATTGGTCACGTGAGTTGTAATTGCCGGCACGAGGAAACTGCCTCGTTACAGAACAATGAGAGCATGAGCATGAAAAAGGTCCAGTTAGTGATTACGTGGAGTAGCTGGAGACAGATCAAACACAAAATAGTAAAGGGGATCTTCGTGGCATCGTATTCTGCACCTTTCTGGCAATTTTTGTTTCTTCCCAAGTAATAATTTTGCTGTTTTGATTCTATTATTGACATTGTTACTTGCGAACCGTGATTCTACTGCTTCTATTACGTTTAATTGAACTCCCTCTATAGTGAAATATAAAAATAAAATAAAAAAACCATATATATATATATATATATGGAGAATGCTATTATTTTTTGAAGGAGTATATATGGAGAATGCTAAACAATACAATATTATATTTTTAAAGGGTTTTGCTAGAAGACATATTTTATGAAGATGTTTTTTAGCAAATTATTTTATGAGCATTTGTTAAAAGACACCAACTAATTTGTATGAAGGTGTCTTTTAGCAAAATTATAACTAAAAAATAGAAATCACACCTTGAGATGTGAGTTGGTAAAAGACACTTTCATGAGTGTCTTCTAACAAAAACCAATTTTAAATTACAGAGTTTTGGGTTGTATTTGAATTACTTATACTTTATATTAATTTGAATTATTTATTTGCTTTAGATATAAGTTTAGGTATTTATGAATTATGACTTTCGAATTGCAGCAAAGATTATATTTTTTAATGATAGTAACAATATAACATTTTATACTTATCTTTTTTTTATAACATCAACAATATATTTATCTTTTTTATGACACCAACAATATATTAAATATGATATAAATTTTTGTAATTTTGTATGATACCAATAATATAACATTTTTATAGGTAAATTTGTTCAAGACCATGTATTCCATTTATATATGGTACAAAAGATTATTATTTATCTTTTTTGAAATTATGGTACAAAAGATTATTGAGAGACTAATAGATCAGTGATATTATTCACAAAAAATATCAATGATATTATGTTTCATATTTAACATGATATTTTAGAACTAATTTTACATATAATATAATATTTCGGTCATAGTTTATAATTGAGTAAATTATACTCCCCTTCCCTCAAAGATACTTGAATTACATTTCACTCTCTTCTTATGTTAAAATATACACTTCCCTCCCTTGGAAAATAAAATTTATACTCCCCTCCCTTATAAGTTGCTTGAATTACAATTTTCTCCCTTAATAATTAAATATGCACTACACTCTAATCTATTTTAATATAGATAAATATTTTTATGATATATATTAATTTTGAACGACCATTTAAGAAAATTTAATTCATTTCTTTATACTTTAAATGTCAATGATAATTAAATTTAAATATTTTGCTATTGATTTAATAATTTAGAGTATAAAATTAACTTTTAAATAACCATGCTTTATTGTCTTTAGTAATTTTTCACATGTTTTAATTTTATTTTGGGTTGTTTCATATTTTATAATAGGGTTTAAAACTACATGTTAATGAAATTGTGAATAAAAAATCAAAAATTATGTATTTAATTAAAATAGACCCTCAATACTACTTTTTTCAAAGTGTGTTAAATTATATTTTTTTTTGCTAGACTATTAAAAATAAAAAAAATATTGAGGGAGTAAAGTGTAGATTTTAACATAAGAGGGAAGGAGAATGTAATTCAAGCTTCTCTTAGGGGAGGGGAGTAAAAAGTTTTCTAATATGTTTTGAACAAGAGGGAAGGAGAGTATGTATTTTAATATAAGAGAGGAGATGAGTGTAATTCAAACATCTTTGAAGAGAGGAAAATGTAATATACTCTTTTTAAATACCTAAACTTGTAAAAGATTAGGGGTAGTATATAGGTGAGTAACTTGTAAAGGTGGGTTGTTAAAAAAAAAAAACTTGTAAAGGTGGATTTGTAGTCTAAAGACTAGGGAGAATAAGAGAGAAACTCTAATTGAAAAATTAAGTTTGAGGTTTATAACATATTTTTTATTGACCAAAATAACTTAAAGAAACAATCTGTTACAGACCTCGATTTTAAAGGATCTCTGATGTAATTTAGCCTAATCTAATATGAAGGTTTAAGATCTAAATCTAAACTCTGAAAGTTAATATTACAATATTTGTTCGATGCTGGCAAAATGTCTTTATGATATTGTTTATGAAATAAAAAAGAGTAATTTTACCTTTAAAGTTGTACGATTATGACTATAATAAGTGTTTGACCGATATTTCTTTCATGCATTTCTTAAAGAATATGTGTAAAAAAGATGTAATAAAAAGGAGGTAAAGGTTTTTTTCTATTTTTTATGTGATGCGAGTTACATTGATGGAGGGACTAGATTTTTTTTTTTAAAGATGGAGTGGCTAGAAATTTCAAAATAATAATGATGACGACTCGTCGGCATGTCCCCGCCCAAGTAAAATGAATGGCATTATGGTAATAAACAGAGAAGAGAGGGGGCAAACATCGGAATAACAATCCAAAGATTCCATTCATGAAATTTGAAGATGAAAAATGCTGGCGTCTCTTTAGAGCGCTCTAATCCAAACAAAACAAAGCCACTTTTCATTCCATTATTATTAAACTTAATTAAACTATAGGCTCTATATCTGTCTCTCTTGCATTAACTCAATACCTCTTCCTAACTCTCTTTCTCTAAGTTTCTTTCCTTCACCATCTTCTTTTCAACTCTCACAGAGGTAACAGTGAATTCCGTTTTTCATTTCCTTCTTCTTGCGTTTTCACTTCAAAGTAAATTCAATTATTGATTCTCTTGTAGTTGAAGCGTTGAAGAATCTCTTTGGTTTCACCTTTTCGATTCGATCAGATCAACTTAATCTACTTGGAATTGAAATCACTCACGTAAGCTTTTATTTAATTCTCTATGTTTCTACTTTGTTTATTAATTAAGTATTAATGTTTCTTTGTATACTCCGCAGCAATTGGATATGGTTTTGATTTGAACTTAGTTAATCCTGTATCTTGATCCTTAATCTGAATTATTTATTGTGCTATTAATTAATCTTGTAAAAGATGCTGCTGATCTTTGATGATTCTGCTCTTTCCGTTACTTTGGAATCTAAGAAATAAAAATCTAATAAGCCTTTTTTTTCGCTAAAGTAATAATGATATTGGAATGGTGATATGTTACCAGATGAGCTTTTAACGGATAAGTGATAGCACTACCTGGTTGAATTTGTTTTGTTTGATAAAATCAGTGTTTGAAATTTGAATGAACTTATAAAAAATTATTTTTCAATGAGGATAAAAAATGATATGCTATAAGCTTGAATTAGCTTATAAAAAATCTATTAAAAATAATTTATAAGTTAGTGATAAAGTGAAGGTTATCAAAGAGTTTTTATTAGTCATATGAACTTAAAAATTATTAGAATATCAACTATAAACTAGCTTATGCTTGCTAAACAGGCGTTAAATTAGCTTAGTCAATTGGTAAGAAAACTATACATCCTATTCAGTATGAGTATATATTTTAGTATTTCCATTTGCCTTTGGTGTTTTTATTATCATCAATAACATAGTTTTTGTGAGCTTAATTCAGTTGGTAGAGATATAACATGTTATAGGCAGGGATCCGTGTTCGAAAAGAGATATAACATAGTTTTGAAGCTCAATTTTGTTTGTTGCATTGAATTTGCTGTGTCTTTTATAATTCTTTCCTTTGCTTTGTAGGTGGCTGCAATCTTGTTTAGAGCTTAACAGATTCAGAAAAGAGGATATAAGGAAAACTTGAAGTAATATTTAAGGTACTTATTCCAATTTACCAAAATATTGATAATTGTTATAAGAGTATTGAGCATATATATTGGGGATTATGTATTTAAGATTGTAAGTATGTTTTTTCCATTTTTTTTTCTTGGGCAGCAGTATTATTACAGAGTTGTTTTTAAATAATAAAAACCTTAATTTTTGGAAGTTGTAGTCGTGGCGGCAGACTGTAGCTGAGCTGTAGTCTTGGAACTTAGTGGAATAGTGGATCCGTTTCTTTTTTTTGGTTTTAGATTGATAATCTAATTGCATTTTCATTGTTTTCCTTCAAAAAAATAATAAATTGCATTTTGATTATTCCGTTCTAAAAAATAGAATTAAGAGTTTGGGACCACATTTTGGTTTAGTAACAGTAATTATGGCAACCGCATCTAGTATCTTTTTGACACTTTTTTTTTTGTCCTTTATTTTTGTAGTTTATGGCCCCAGTTAATCACATATAATCCGTAACTGAACCCAATTTCCATCATATGAAACATCAGTAGTGCAGTGCCTTGTTCGAATGAACCCCAAATAATGATACAATCTTTCCTATATTTCAACGTTTTTGTTTTCCCTGCAACATGTGTTTGCGTTAGAGCATTTTATTAAAAAAATTAAAAAAAAAACTCCACATGCACAAGTGGAAGATAGCAAAAAATACAAAAAGGATACATAAAAATACACACCAATCAAACCAAACAATCATGAACACAACCTAAAAGCCACACTGCCAAACTGTGCAGTAATTGGCACAAATATGTAGCAATAGAAGAACTATCCCCTTCAGAGCCTATATAATTGATAACTCAAGATGGAATACATTAAGTATCAAGAATAAAATTCTGCAATCTTGCAAAATCCCAAGCCTCACAGCCTTCTAATCTGTTGCTATTCACATCTAAACCATTTTGTAAGCCAAGTATAACACCTATACTGCAACCAGCCAATAGAGGCAATCAACCTCTCACAACCAGTGTACTTCACTTTAAGAAACCAAACAGGAGCCCAAACAACAATCCCTCCATATCTTCATTAAATTATTATTTCCGATGATACATGTTTTCTCCACACAAGAATTACGCCTCTACTGCAATCTCCCAAACTAACCTGCATAATGAAAACTCCAATTCAGACTGAACATTATCTCAGACTAACTATCCAAATGACCAGAACCAAAACAAATTAAACAACCATAGCTCTCAGGTTCTTAATTTCCAAAATATCTACTAACGAAATATGGCAATCAAGTATTGGATCCCTCACTTCTATCCATTTCCATATAGCTGCAAACAACACCTTGACACAGCCTTCCCAATTATTTCCAGCCAGCACGATGAGACACAACAAACATAACATCTAATCTGAAACCATGATCTTAGGATAGCTCTTTTGATAGGACCAAAGCAAATTAAACCTTAACTGTGATGATGCATGCCTGAAATCTCAACCATTTATATCATCTTATGTTAAAAAAAATGAAAAGACCATCCATTCAAAAAAATATACAATTACAGACCATATTTTTCATACACCAAGTTATTTTACATTTTTTCAGCTGTTTTACACTAATTATTTTTCTTTTCCTTTAGGAAAAAAAACAGATTCTTCAAAATTGATTTTGTAGAAAAATTGTTTGCACCTCAGTGCTTAAATATCAAATAATTGTGTTAAAATTTTCAGCTCTTCACTTCCTGGAATCTACATGGTGAACAAATTATCTCGGACTTGATATTGCTAAGAAGTTGGATATCAGTGGAGAAGATGGTGAAACATCACTTGAGAAAGTCTATAAAATCACTGTTTGAAAGTCACATTGACCCTGATAAAGAAGAGCAGCTCCAGGGAGCTAAAACAGGTACAATCTCTATCCACAATTACACTCTTCCCCATGACAGCTGAAATGATATCATGGAAAATCACTAGGAAAATTATATTATGATATATGTATATCACCTTATGTTGATCAAACAAATGATTTCAACTTTTTCTAATTTTGCTACAGAAATTGAAGACAAAGTTAAAAGGATATTGAAACTTATTAAAGATGACAACCTTGAAGAGGATGGTACCCCAGCAGAAATTTTGAAGAGGGAACCGCTTGCTGAATTGATTGAGGATATCCACAATCAATACCAATTGATTTACACACAACATGATCATCTGACAGGCGAGTTAAAGAAAAGGATCAAAGGCAAGCGAGAAAAAGGAAGTTCTTCATCTAGCTCTGATTCAGATTCGGATTATTCTTCAAAGGACAGAGGCAGCAAAAATGGTCAACTGCAAAATGAGTTTCAAAAGATAATTGATGGATTAAAGCAAGAACTTGAAGTGGCACATAAGGAAGTCGGTGACTTAAATCAGAAGTTGACAGTTACACATGAAGAGAAGGAGGACATAAATTCAAAACACCTTGCAGCACTGAGCAAGATACAAGAAGCAGACAAGGTTAGTATGAATTTGAAAACTGATGCCGAGGCATTTGGGATACAAATATCAAATCTTTTGGCTGAGAATACAGAACTAAATAAGCAACTGGACATTGCTGGTAAAGTAGAAGCTGAACTGAGTCAAAAATTGGAGGATATGAAGACAGAAAACAGTAGCTTGGCCATGGAGAAAGAGACAGCTCTCCAACAGATTGGCGAGGAAAGGAAGATTACAGATGACCTGAGAAACCTAGTTGATCAATTGAAAGATGATAAGTCAGTGATTGCAAAAGAATTACAAGCAGTAACAGATGAACTTCCTATTCTGAAGCAGCAATTGAAACATGCAGAACAACAAATAACAACAATAAACCACAATCTGGAGGTCACAGAGGAAGAAAATAGATCATTAAAATCAGAAATTTCACAAGCTTCAAATGAGATTCAACTGTCTCAGAACAGAATACAAGAATTTGTATCTGAATTAAGTCAGTTAAAGGAGAAGCATGACGAGAAAGACAGGGAAGTTTCAACCCTCACTCAGATCCACGAAGGGCATAAGAATGAGTCCTCAAATCTTATCAGGGAACTAGAGGCACAAATCACAAATCTGGGGCTGGAATTAGAATCACTGCAAAACAAGACAAAAGATATGGAGGAGCAACTTAAAAGCTGCACCACTGAAAAAAGAGAACTGGAAGAGCACAATTTAGGGCTGCGAAACCATATTTCAGAACTTGAAACGAAGTCCAAAGAAAGAGAAGAGGAACTATCTGCTATCATGAAGAAACTCAAAGATAATGGGGATGAATCATCTTCCAAAATATCAGATTTGACATCTCAGATAAACAATTTGCTAGCTGATTTAAGCTCATTACATGCTCAGAAAAATGAACTGGAAGAGCAAACAATTTTTAAAAGTAATGAAGCTTCAACTCGAGTCGAAAGCATTACAAATGAGCTGAATGTATTGCAGCAGGAAGTGGAGTCTCTACAACACCAGAAATCTGACTTGGAAGTTCAGCTTGTGGAAAAAAGTCGAGAAAATTCTGATTGTATGATTCGAATTCAAAATCTGAAAGATGAGGTTGGCAGAAAAACTCAGGAACAAGAGAGACTTATGGAAGACACAGAAAATTTAACCAAAGAAAGAGAAGAGGAACTATCTGATATCATGAAGAAACTCAGAGATAATGAGAATGAATCATCTTCCAAAATATCAGATTTGACATCTCAGATAGACAATTTGTTGGCTGATATAAGCTCATTACGTGCTCAGAAAAATGATTTGGAAGAGCTAATCATTTTTAAAAGTAATGAGGCTTCAACTCGAGTCGAAAGCATTACAAATGAGCTGAATGTATTGCAGCAGGAAGTGGAGTCTCTACAACACCAGAAATCTGACTTGGAAGTTAAGCTTGTGGAAAAAAGCCAGGAAAATTCCGAATGTTCATTTCAAATTCAAAGTCTGAAAGAGGAGGTTGACAGAAAATCCCTGGAACAAGAGAGACTTATGGAAGACAGAGAAAATTTAACCAGGCAGATAAAGAATCTGGAACTGGAGATGAGTTCCATGAAGAGCAAAATTAGCAAAGATGAAGAGCAAATAAAGACCAACATCCAAGAGATCAGTCATCTCCAGGATAAAATTCATATGGCAGAGATAGAAGGTTCGACCCAAATAATTGCCTTCGGTGAGCAAATTAAGAATCTTCAACTTAATTTGGCACAGGAATTAGCGCTGCAGCGCAAAAAAATGGAGTTGGAGCTGGATTCCATACACAGCCAGAAGAGTGAAGTTGAAGAACAATTAAGAGCCAAAGACCGTCAGTTGAACACTTTAGAGCAAAAAGAAAGTGAATATGCAAAGCAAATAAGTGCTAACCGGGATGAGATCAGTAAACTGGCACAGGAGAATTTGGAGCTAGCAGACAAAATAAATCATTCGGAGAGAAGATTAGCAACAAGAGAATTTGAGTTCTCTGCACTTCAGGATAAACATTATAAGGCAGAGGAAGAGTCTTCAGGAAAAACAATTTCCTTCACAGCCCAAGTTGACAATCTGCAAAAGGACTTGCATTCAATGCAGAAAACAAAAGAAGAATTGGAGCTCTGCTGTGAAAATATCAAAGAAGAACACGCAGAAGTCCTCAGAATGGTTGACAATGAAAAGAATGAATTAGCCAACAAAAACATGGATCTTCAGAAAACATTGGAAGAACGAGAAGATGCATATCAGAAGTTGAGTGAAGAATATAAACAAATTGATAGTCGGTTTAATGAATGCAAGGTCAAACTTGAAGTTGCAGAGAGGAAAATGGAAGAAATGGTAGAAGAGTTTCGTGAAGGCATTGAGTCAAAAGATCAGATGGTAGTTGATTTGGAACACCAAGTTGAAGACCTGAGAAGAGACCTGGAAGAGAAAGGAGATGAGGTCAGCACTTTGTTTGAGAATGTCAGGAATCTTGAGGTAAAGCTTCGCCTGTCAAACCAAAAGCTCCGGGTTACAGAACAATTGCTAAGTGAAAAGGAAGAGAGCTTTAGAAAGGCGGAACAAGAGTTTCAGCAAGTTCAGAGAGAACTTGAAGACAGGATTGCTACTCTGGTAGCTACAATCACCGCTAACAATGAAGCTTTTCATGAAACTATCACAAGTGTTAAAGCGTGTGTCAACAGTGTGATATCTGGGATAGATACTGTGAGCAGGAAATTTTCCGACGAAAGCAAAAATCATGAGAACTACATCTCAAACATCGTACATGAGCTTCACGTTGCAAAAGAATCTGTTAGCGAGATGAATAGAGTGAAAGGGCAGTTACAGAGAGATAAAGATCATTTGTTGGAGGAGCTGCAGGGTAAAAAGGAAGAGGAATTAACTATGAGGGAAAAGGTTGAGAAGCTAGAAGCAAAGGCAAGAAAGGAGGAATCAGAGAAGATGAATGTGACAGCAACTGTTGTTGAACTTAAGAAGACAGTTGAAGAGCTAGAGAAGTCGATGAAAGAGAAAGAGGAAGGCATGTTGGATTTGGGAGAGGAAAAGAGGGAGGCCATCAGGCAGCTCTGTTTGTGGATTGATTATCACCGCGAGTGTAGTGACTATCTCAAGGAAATCATTTCGAAGACACGCAGGGGCCAGAGAGCAGCATAAATCCTTCTGTATATTTTTTTATGCAACTTTGTCCAGTTAGGTATTGTTGTGATTTGATATATAAATAGCTCATATTTTTTCTGTGAATTGATTCTTTTGTTTTTGGTTTTACAAACATGAGTGTGTATAATTTGATATTTTCCCCATATCATGAGCAGAGTTAGTCCTGTTCTTCTCTTGAATTTGAATTGAATAATCTTAGTGAGGTCTTATTGTTTTGTTCAGTATACAAATTTGGATGAACATGTCCCATTATTAAATTTTGTCAATTCTTACCCGTCTTTGATGCTTTTATTTTACATTTTTTGCTTTTTTTGTTCTACATAGCTTATTAAGCAGGCTGGCATTCTCGTCTTAAACAGATAGTTCTTTCATGCCTTCTGGGCTACAACAGGTTTTATCATAGATTATTAGAAACTAGCTTGCAACTATAGTTAGCTTGATTAGTTAAGTGTTCTTATTCCGCAGAGGACTTACTCTTGCATAGAGACTAAGAGACTCTTGTCACTGTGGATCAGTAGCAGGACCTCTACTATGTCTTGATTTGCTACTTAACTCGGAGCTGAAGATTGTTCTGGCTCAAACTTGAAGATTCTCTTCAACGTAGCTCATGAGAAGAATTGGACTCATACTCTGAATAACAATTGCTCAAGGTCGGTCTGATCCTGAGAACCAGGACTTGTATTTTCTTCCGTGCTTATAGAAGCACATCTCACATTCCTACATTTAACATTCCTCTTGTTCTTCGGGACCTATAAAATCAAATAACAAGGAGAATCTAACAAAATCAAACACAAACCATAAACTGTGCAGGAAAAGGAAATGCATATCACTTTGGAGAGTAAAAAACAGAAGCAAGATATTTAGAAGATTCACGGCTTGTGTTTTTCTACCTCATTCAAGCTCCTACATTTTTTTTTCCTGAATTCTATGTGCTTCTTGTTTCATCCTCTTCTAGTTTAGAAACTAGTATTTCACGTTCCTTTTGGGCCTGCAAATTCTTGGCAGCTAGAACTTCCTCTCGTCAGGTTTTGTTGTATATGGAGTGAATTTGGAATCATAGTTTAACTGTGAGATAAGTATTGTCTAACAAATAGTTTCAAAATGATACAAATTTGGTTATCTCGAACAATTTTTATTTTTTTTTAACTGAACTGATCACTAGATTTTGTTCTCTAATTTTCTATTCAAGTAAACATTGTCTTTCAAGTTTATAAAAATGTCTTTTAGAATAAATTTCTATATAGTTTTCTTAAATTAAAAATTTATAAATAAAAAACCTATTAGAGTTTTAAATAGGTGATGTTTCTTTTCTTTTTTTTTGTAAAAACATCAAGTTGACGTTATTATCTCTTCATATTTTGTTGCACGTTGCAGAAAGGAAATATAAAGATGAAAATAAATTATATAAGAATATGATAGCTTATGAGGTTCTATATTTTAAAAGAAAAAAAACCTGTGATGTTTTTTTTCTTCTTTCTTTGAGAAGATAGACGAAATCAAAATAACCACTTGAAAATTCTAACACAAATAAGTGGGGAATCCAGATTTTAAGTGAATTATGACAACTAGCATAACAATTTTGGCATTTGTCGGTTGAGCTAGGCTTATGAGACTCTTAAACTATACATAAACAATTCTTAAAAAGTATCATTGAATATTTGAGAATTTTAAAAAAGTAAGTCTTAAGTTATTTAAATAATATTATTTTTTTAGGATTGGTTTTGTCTGACAGAACTAACGGCACAACTTGGTGCACATTTGCCTTCCATTATAGACATTATTATAGAATATTTATAGACATTAGTTTTGAAATCCTTCAATTTCAATAATGGTTTAACTTGTTGTCTGGTTGCTTTCAATTTTAGTATAAACTAATATATAAACATTATTATTGAAATCTTTTTTGCTATTTTTTGTTGTAAAATAATTATTAAATTATTTATTTGTCAAATAAAAAATAATTAATTTATATTGTGACAGGTAGATGATATAAGTCTTTAATAATTTTAGTTTAGAATCATTTGTTTTACCAAATACAAAGGTAACACGAATAATTAAGACTACCCTTAAAAAAAAAGGACAAAACTTATATACAGTACCCTAAATATTGTTGGTACTGTTCTCGAATAAACATTGGACACGTGTGCTACTTATCTCAACTCAAATTTGATGGCTTTAACGCCGTGTAATTCTTTGAAATAGAAAAAGAAAAAACGTAATTAAATCCACGCCTTCTTCCTCACCCCATCCACACCTTCTCTTTCAATTCAAATTAAGATTAGAATAAGTAAGACTTTCTTTCAAGTTTCACCCACTGCTTTCATCATCGAATCCAATTGAATTAGAGAGCAAGAATAAACCAATATTCCTTTTTCTTTTGTGGAATTTATCTGAGTCAAAAATAATTGGAAGATCGTCTGCTCTTTTACTCTCCTTTGATACAACCGTTGGAAAAAAAAGGTTCTCTACATGATTTCTCTTCCTTCCTCCTCTTGACAATGGTTTGTTTCATATCGTAACTTGAAATCTTAAAAAATAATAAATTACCGTCGTTGTTGTGGAGGTTACATTAGAATGTCGTTCAGTTTTTTGAATGATCCCCTTCCGCAAATATCCTCTCTCACTCTTCTATCACATGCCCACCGTTTTCACATTCAGTCGGTTAAGCTTCTTCTAATTTAAGGTTCAGTCCTATGTATTTTTTTTTCTTTCAGATTGTTGTTTTAGTAACCGAACACTCACGACGTTAGACGAGTTAGAATGAATTGGATACATGTCTAATTTTTTTCGAGAACAGTACCAACGGTACTTAGGGTATTGTATGTAAGTTTTGTCCAAAAAAATAAATCAAGTTTACTAAATTTCCTCAAAGTATTATATATAGTATTGTTACAACTTGATTTTACCGGGAAACCGCGAATTTGGATTTTCAAATTTTCCATTTCCTTGTTGCGTTTCATTGCTTCAAATTAAATTCAATTTTTGATCCTCTCTCTTATAGTTGAAGAAGCTCGACTTTGATTTCAGCTTTTGGATTCGATCATATCAAACTGAAATCACTCACGTAAGCTTCAATTTCACTATCTCAATTTCTTGCATTGAATTTATTGCGTCTTTTACAATTTGAACCCCACTCTTGTTTCTTGCATTCAATTTGGAACCTAACAGATTCAGAAGATAAGCTGATACAATATCTAAGGTACGTATTCCAATTTTCAATATCTAAGAATATTGAAAATCGATTTTAGGGATTATGTATGTGTTCTCCATTTTCTTTGGGTAGTAATATTATTACATAATTATTGCTTCTTTTTTCTTTGAGAAAAAAACTTAATTCTTGCAAGATTCCTGAAATTGTTGTAAAAATTAGATGTTGCTGATGCTTATTAGTATTTTTTTGTTTGTTTTAGAATTGACAGATAATCTAGTTTCATTTTTATTTGTTCACATAATAATTGTTTCTTGCGTTAAATCCGAGTTTTGGACCACATTTTGGTTTAGTAACTGTAATGATGGTAGATCGTTGATACATTATAGATTGATCATGTATATCATCTTTTATATGTTATATGCAAAAGAAACATTACCGACCACATTATTTGTCATTTTTATTTGTTTTACTATAATTCATTATCGACCTCTATAATTCATTTTTACTTAATTGCACAAAAGTAGTTAAGAGACATTTTCAGAAATTTCTTGAAAACAGATTCTTCAGAACAAAAAATGTAGAAAACTGTGTGCTCAATATCAAATAATTGTTTTAAAATTTTCAGCTCGCGGAACCAAGTTTCAGAACTTGAAATGGAGTCCAAAGAAAGAGAAAAGGAATTATCTGTTATCAATCGTATCATGAAGAAACTCGAAGATACTGAAAAGTATGATAAAGAAAAGCAGCTCCAGGGAGCTAAAGCAGGTACAATCTCTATGCACCATGACTTCTGAATTGTGATATGATGGAAGTTCATGATGCAAAATATGCTAATCACCTTATGGTAGCTCGAACAAATGATTTGGACTTTTTTACTTTTTCTACAGAAATTGAAGACAAAGTAAAAAGGATAATGAAACTTATTAATGATCACGACCTTAACGAGGATGGCACCCCGGCAGAAGTTTTGAAGAGGGAACCACTTGCTCAATTTATTAAGGATTTCTACATTCAATACCAATTTCTTTATGCACAATATGAAGAGCAAGCAAGGGTCAACATTGAAGAGATCAGTGATTTGACACAGCAGAAGTTAGAGTTACATGATAGAAATGTTGACTTAAAAAAAAGATCAGCTGATAAAGAATTGTCCTTATCATGTCTCCGTGAACTTAATAAGTCCCTCGTGGAGATAATTAAGCAACATAAACAAGATTCAGTTCACGTGGAGAAAACAAGAGCCAAAGGCCGTGGTTTGAATACTTTTAAAAAAAAAGCAAGTGAAGACGATAAGCAAATAAATGACCACAGAAATGAGATCAGTAAACTGGCACAGGAGAATTTGTTGATGGGAGAGAAAATAGATCATTTGGAGAGAAGATTAGCAACAAGAAAATCTGAGTTCTCTGCCCTCCAGAAAGCAAAAGAAGAAATTGAGCTCTACTGTGAAAAAATAAGAATAGAACATGCAAAAACCCTTGCAGTGGTTGACAATGAAAAGAATGAATTAGCCAACAAAAACATGGATCTTCAGAGAACATTAGAAGAACAAGAAGATGCATATCAGAAGTTGAATGAAGAATATGAACAAGTTAACAGTTTGTTTAATGAATTTTTTGTCAAACTTGAAGTTGCAGAGAGGAAGATGGAAACAATGGTGGAAGAGTTTCATCAAGGCATTGCGTCAAAAGATCAGATGGTTGCTGATTTGGAACACCAAGTTGAAGACCTGAAAAAAGACCTGGAAAAGAAAGGAAATAACATCAGCTTTTTGCTTGAGAATGTCGAGAATCTTGGGGAAAAGCTTCGCTTGTCAAACCAAAATCTTCGGGACAAAGAACAATTGCTAAGTGAAAAGGGAGAGAGCTTTAGAAAGGTAGAAGAAAAGTTTCAGCACGATCAGAGAGCACTTGAAATCAGGATTGCTACTGCAGAAGCAACAATGGCCGCTGACGATGAAGCTTTTCATGAAACTATCACAAGTACTAAAGAGTGGTTCAACAGTGTGATATCTGGAATCCATACTGTAAGCTTAAATTTTTTTGACAACCACAAAAATATTGAGAACCGCATCTCTAACATCTCACATGAGCTTCGGGTTGCAAAAGAATATATCAATAAGAGGAACAAGGAAAGGGGGCAGTTACAGACAGATAAAAACCATTTGTTGGAGGAGCTGCAGGGTAAAAGGGAAGAAGTTGAAAAGCTAGAGGCAAAGGCAAGAAAGGGAGAATCAGAGAAGATGAATGTGACAGCAATTGTTGTTGAACTTAAGAAGAGAGTTGAAGAGCTAGAGAAGTTGATGGAAGAGAAAGAGGAGGGTATGTTGAACTTGGGAGAGGAAAAGAGGGAGGCCATCAGGCAGCTTTGTTTGAGGATTGATTATCACAGGGAGCGCAATGACTATCTAAAGGAAATCATATCAAAGATTTTCCGGGGCCAGAGAGCAGTGTGAACCCGTCTATATTTTTGTAAGCAACTTTGTCCAGTTAGGTACTGTCGTGATTTGACAAACATGAGTATGTGTATAATTATATTTTGTTTTCCTGTATCAGTAGCAAAGTTACTGTTCTTCTCTTGAATTTGAATTGAATAATCTTAGTGACATCTTATTGTTTTGTTCAGTATAGAACTTTGGGTTAACATGTCCCACTATCAAAATTTTCCAGTTCTTACCCGTCTTCGATGCTTTTTATTTTACATTTTATCACATATTTCTAGAAACTAGCTAGCAGTGATAGTTAACTTGATTAATTAAGTCTTCTTATTCCACAAAGTACTTGCTCTTGCATAGAGGCTTGTGTTTGTCAACCCCATTCAAGCTCCTACATCTTTTTCCTGAATTTTCTGTGCTTGTTTTATCCTCTTCTGGTTCAGAAGAGAGAAACCTACATCTTGTGTTTGTCTAATGATCAAGTGAACTTGCATGGTATTCAAAGCAACTCCCATCGAATGCGGCCTGTGATTCTTGGCATTTAGGATCTAACTCCCATCATTGAGCATGAAATAAAAGTACTAGATGTAGTCTACAATAATTTATGATCCTAAACAACTAGTGAATTTTGATGCAGACATAAGTATCCTACATCTGAAAATAATCCTCTTTATATTCAATACATGCATAAAAATGATTCACAGGTGTCTGGCTCAAGTGGAACCAAGAGCTAGTATATTAGAAATGTAGATAAATACAACTGTACAACAATTCACTCAATAAGGTGAAAGAGATGAGATGATGGAAAAAAATATAAAATCAAAAACTAAAAACTAGCCTATTTTTGAGTAATATAATAATATTCAGACTTTTTTTTAGAGATACTAATATCGGTGAATCTTTCCTTTTTTGAGTTTTGGTTGAATTACATGGTCTAGTTGGGATTCTAATTGACTGTAGTTCAAACTGTTTTTGGTAAATTATAGAGGTCCAACTCAAAGCGAAAATCGGAGGAAAAACAAAACATAGAATGAGGTAAAGGTAAAATTATATCGTTAAGTCATCTAGCTCAAAAATGTGATTGAGATTTGCAAAACTTAAGCAATTTTTTAGTAAATCTCATTGTTCAATATGTTCAGCGATGAAAATGAATAACAGTTGCATAGAAAGATCAGATGTTCCTTTACTGGCACATTTTTTATTCTTTCATTTCCTTGTATATCTTACAAAAATACAACTGACCTTGTTAGATATCCCATGATATTAAAAAAAAAAATTTATCTTAGGGCCCAAAGTGAAAGATGATTACAGCTTAATTAGAACAGACGTAATGGAAATAAGTTGAACACAACTTAAAGAGATAGCATAATTTATTATCTTAACATTAATGCAAGTGCTTATGCTATAAACAAACTCTTCTAAATGCCTAAGTAGATAACCAAGCATGTTGAATTCAAAATCCAAGGAAAAGAAGATACAGAATGAAAAGAGACCATCAAATGACATTTACAAAATGACCAGAAAAAATGAGAATAAGGGATAGCAAAAGACAAAGGATCATAAATAGAATCATCAGTCTGTTACCTTTCCAGAGGCCTGTTCAAAAGCTGTAACCATCTCCAAAACTGATGTTCCCTTTCCTGTTCCCAAGTTATAAACCTCACAACCTGTATGTGCAGACATGAAATGTTACCAAAACAGCATCACATAAAAGTGAAAATCTAAAAACGCGCCAAAGAAAAAACAACTATCATTGATTATGGGAATCCAACATCAGTTCACAACCATTGCTTTTGTCAAGGAGTCTACCAAAATGAATGGACTGAATAAATTATTAGAAGAATTTGATCAAATTATGAATAGTACCTGTCTTAGGATCATCTAGCTTACACAATGCAGCAATGTGCCCATCAGCTAAATCAACAACATGAATGTAA
>Ga0228710_1000516_pt1 | contig 49569 bp, 30 predicted proteins | sample MedpolnodulmetaG_FD_177995 | JGI IMG/M metagenome (GOLD analysis project Ga0228710, IMG submission 177995) | Root nodule microbial communities from Medicago polymorpha collected in Santa Monica, California, United States - pink nodules | ecosystem: Host-associated > Plants > Roots > Nodule... | reverse complement strand
GGGGGGGGGGATTCAAAGAATCCTAACCACTACTAAACTTCTGCAACCAAACATGTAACTTTGCTCTGTTGCAAGCAGATTAACTTTGCAAACTCTAAACCCTTAACATTTTTATATTATTTTGTTCCCAAATAAGTAGTGCGAATTTTTTGGACGAAACGACAATCCTTGTGGATACGATACTTTACCTATCACTGTATTACGTGGTAAACGATTTGGTACACTTGCCTAATCCGACCATCAATTAGAAAATACAAGCATTAATTCACGGTGAGTCTTAGCATGTTCCACGAAATATAAAAGAAATATGTTATTCTATGTTTTTATCAAAGCAAAACAATCCACTACACTCACAATTATAAATTAGATATCTAACAACTTATCCAAATAAAAACGTATTTAATTGGAGTTAATCAGTTTTTTCTAAAAGTTTCATCCAAACTGAATTGAATCTCACATGAGTTTTATTATGGACCAGATACCTCAAAATAAATCCAACGGTACCCCAAAACCCCTTATTCACACACGATTACACACACATATTTTGTAGGAACGTTATACAGATGAACAAATAAAATGAGTGCACATAACTCATAAATATTTGATAGTAATGATAAGTTTGTTTGTATTTACAATAATATATTAAGATCTTCCTTTAAAAAACTATAAAATAAATTAAGATCTTCTTTTGCAATCTCAATATATATAAAATAGTTCAAAATGTGAGTAAAAAAGCAGTCTTTGTAAGTATTAAAAGTTGCAATATCTTGAAATGAGCAAATATAGTAATTCTTAATCTCTCAGTAATTTTTTTTTTAGCTGATTTCAAATATCATACTTCTATTTATATTATATCTTAGAAAATAAAAATAATAAAGTTTGGACAATTTCATAAAAACATATTTATTCCAATGTACATAACTTTTCAACTAAAAAACTATGACTGTTTCATGTTTAAAATCTTAGCCTGAAAAAAATATCCAAAACCAAACCAAAGTCACACATTTGTGAACTCTCCAAAATCTCTTTCTCTTGCTTTTCATTTTTCTTGTTTGTGTTGTGTTGTGCAAGTTCAACCAAAAGATTGTAAGATGTTCCAATTCGATCCACATGGGCTAGGAGACAATTGGTTTGAAGAAGGGGTGGTGGTTGGTAACGGTAATAAGACAAGTTTTTGGTTAGATAAGTGGGTGGGAGATATTCCACTTTCGGAGAGAATTCCTCGGTTATATTCCCTTTCGAATCAAAAAGAGGGGAAGTTGGGGTAGGTTTGGAGGGTGCGGGATGGTGTGGGCCGGGGAATGGGATTTAGTCTGGAGGAGGTCGCCGTTTATTTAGGAAGAAAATATTATTCTTGAGTTGGATGGCTTATTACATAGCCTTAGACGGTCAGAGGTGGGAGGATGTATGGTGATGAAAGCCGGTGGAAGGAGGGGATTATTCGGCTCGTTCATCTTATAAGGTGTTGGAGGAGAGCATGCTTTTGGTGAATAGGACGAGTGCTATGGAGGAAGGTGTATTTCATTACTTGTGGAAGAGCCAAGCGCCTTCAAAAGTGATCGCGTTTTCATGGATTCTTCTATTTGATTGAATTCCAACTTGTGGGAATCTATTGATCCGAAATGCCTTGCCTCTAGATGGGAGGACGTCTTGTGTGTTATGTAATAATGGATTGAAATTATCTTTACATCTTTTATTGCATTGTGATGTGGTGAATGAGGTGTGGAGAAAGATCGTATTGTGGCTTGAACTTAATTTTATTACCCCTAATAATTTGTTCATTCACTTTGAGTGTTGGCGGGATAGAGCGAGAGTGAATAAATTGAAAAGGGGGTATGTGTTGATTTGGCATGTCGTACTTTGGGTTATTTGGAGAGAACGAAATGGGAGAATTTTCAATAATAAGGTAAAGGTCTTCGATGATATTGTTGAAGAAATTAAACTTGTTTCGTGGCATTGGGCTTTGAGTAGATTGAAGATTGCTTCTTGCCTTCTATGAATGGTGTTGGAATCCGAGAGACTGGCTTAGGAGGTAGGGGTTTTGGACTCTTTTTTGGGACTGTTTTGGCGTCCGTTTGGTGCTTGTGGCTGCTGCTACAGAAGCTGGGAAATGTTCCTGTAAGCTGCACCCTGGCTTTGTTTTTGGGCTGTTTGGGTGTGACAGACGGCTGCATGACAGCAGCTGTTAGCTGTTGCTGCAGCTTCTGTTTTGGCCTGTTTGTTGTATCTTCGCCTTCCTGTTTAGCACGCCTTCTGCCGGGTTTGAATTATATATTTTGCTGATTCAAAAAAAAAAATCCATACCCCCCATCACTAACAACAACATGGAAATCGATTCCTTTTCATCACAACTCAATGGCAGTGATGTTAGTGCTAGTGGACAACAACATGTAAAACCTTGTCACCAGGGTGGTTTCTAAAGTTATATTCTATGGTAATTTGTTATTTTCTCCTTTTCTTTTATCATTGTCGTATCCGATGTCAATGTTTTTGTTTGGTAAAAAGCTCTAGATGATTGCATGTATTTATGCATAATTTATATTTAGTTGTTTATTTGTTAGTGTCATATCAGCTGTCAACATTTGTGTTTGAGCTTCATAGATAATGCATTGAATTGAGGAAGTAAAATTAAGAAAATTGGCAACACCAGTGTGCGCTTGTTGTTGCTGCTACGTGGCAAGGCACACTTTTAAACTTGAACTGTTTTTTTGTGAATATGATTATTGAAAAGATTGATCTACCCTTTTTGTAATCTCATAACTCTCAAAAAATATTAAAAAAAATAATTATTGTTTCTTGATATTTGAAGGTTTAATCTGTGTTTTTAGATCTTTTTTAGTTTTTTTCAATGTGCTTTTTATTATGAGAGGTGGTGGTTTCTGTTGAGAACACAAGTTGATGATTGTAGTTGGTATATGATTTATTATAGGAACAATATGAAAAATGAGAAATTTTTGATGAGTCTTAAGATAACGATGTTTATTTTTTTTAGGAAGATAACAATGTTTTGATGCTAATGTATTTGTTTTGTTTGTTTTCCACATTGAAGTTCCGGAAAGAAAGAAAAAAAAAAAGTTTTTCCTGCTACATGCGAAAATCCAAGAAATGGTAAGCCTTGAGTCTTAGATTTTTCCACAATTGTCTTAATATGGAGAAATGATAGAAGAGGTATACCGGGTTGTGCCCAAAGTGCAGAGGCATTTGCATTGCATGTGAGTTGTGGTTTGAATATGTTTTCTGATTTCGGTGTTTTCGTTTTCTTTTTGTAGCATTTTGTGTGTTATTTCTGAAATATGAGTGCCCATAAGTAAAAAATATAGGCCAACAATCTACAGGAGCATTATTCCGTATAACCAAGGCCTCTGGTTTTTGCTCTCTTTCAGAAATGCTACACAAGAAGGCTTCTGAAGATTTGGAATCAAACAATGCTATTGATTTGTATTGTTTTGTCATTAAACGAAAATACTTTGAATAAGTTGTGTTGATTTTCTTTCCCATTATTCGGTAGTTTACACAATAGGTTTAATTTTCACAATAGTTTTAATGATTGATTTTCATATATATTACATACTTTAGGAGATTTTAGTAGATCAATCAGGGCAAACTAAGAAACAAAGCTCCCAAGGTGGAAAATAAAGGGATGGAGAATAAATGCAAATGATAAATTAAGGGATGGAGAATTGGGATGGGAAACCAAAATATCACATAATAACTTAATGTACACAGCACATGAGTACTACCAATTAAGAAACCTAATTGCTAATTATAACTAGCAAAACATAACAGAAAAAAAAAATCAAGACCTAGCTACCGGCTATCATTAAAATAACTCCACTTTCATCTCAAAGTCTGAGTCCGAGGTTGGGAGCACGATCTCCCTTCTCGCCACCACATCCATCAGCAGCAGCAGGGTCACCTGCACCACCAGCAGCAGCTTCAGTAGCTTTGGCAGAAACAGCACAGTCGAAAAGAACTGCAGGCGAAGATTCGACGCTGTCGTCAGAGAGGTCTTGAGAAGGTCCAAAGATTTTGTCCTTGCCACCAGCACCGGATTTTTGAGAACCATGGCCACTACTACGCCCGCCATCAGAACCAACACCGCCTGAGGCTTGTGACTCACCGGATTCATGAGAACCATGGCCACCTGCATGAACGGTAAATGTAACAGGAGATGTGACCCGAGAAGCACTGGAAAAACCACCGCAAACGCCGGGTGGGAGTTGTCCGGCACTGGTGATGTTGCCAGCAACAAGACCACCTAAAAAGCTGATTGGGAGCAAAACCCTACTCTGATACCTCGCTCTCTGCACATCAAAGTTTGCTCTTTTATTAGTAGCTTCCTCAAGTGCATTTTTCTTACGCTTCAGACTAAGTTTCAAGGCATCCTTCGCTTTTCTTATTGTTGCCACCTCCGATTTGATCCGGTTAACCTCAACTTCTAGATCAGCTCTCTGACGGATACCAATGTTAATGGTAGCGATGAGGTTCGCTTCAAGATCAGTGAGCCAGGTTCCTTCAGCATGGTAACGATTCTTTAATTTCTGAACCAGGTCTAACATGTCACGAGCATCTGAATCAGCAAGATCTGCAACAGTGCGATTTAATAATCCATGGATCAGAGTACAAAGCGTAGATAGCGCAGAAACGTCTCCAGGATCTGCTAACTTAAAGGTTGCGCTGTAACAGTTCATGAAATTAACCACCAAAGTTCGGTCTTCCTCGGTAAATATTATTTCTTCGACTTCGATAGATGACATTTTATGTGTTCTCTGCAGGCGACTTGATAAAGGTAAATGTGATGTTAAGAAATAATTCAATAATTAGGGTTGTGTTCTCTGCGGCTTGAAAAACAATTCAATAAAAACTAGACCCGGACCTGTGCGATCCACAGGTTTTCTTTTTGTTTGTTTCATAAATAAACATCAAATTGGATAGATTATTTCTTGCATAAATGTATTTTGTATTAGATTTCAATAAAGACTACAATGATACTATTGTATAATTCAAATTAAAATCATTTTCAATAGCATAAGTCAAGTTACATTCAGTGTAGAAAAAGCTAAAATTCACACAATCACATGTCATAATCAAAGAATTTCAAACCCTAATGTCAAGGATTTGAACCAAACAAAATTTGAGAAATCAAGGATTGACAAACAATAGAAAAATCATAAAATTCCCAAATTTTAACACCCTAATTTCAAGCATTGGCAACCAAGGAAATTGACACAATCACAATCAATATAATAATAAAAGGAATTCTACCATGGCTTTCATGAAAACTGACACAATCAAAATCAATATAACCATAATCAACTTTGATACCACAAAAACAAAATGAATAAAATAGCATTAATATCAAAATTAGTTTAGTGATCATACCAATTATAATTTATGGACGAAATTTGGATCACAATCACATTAAGAGAAATCGAAGGAAAAAGGGGAAGAAAGCTAAGGATGGAAACCGCTGCCTTTTGGGTTGAGATCGAAGGAAAAAGAAAAGAAAAAACGCTCAATTATGGAAAGAATGAAAAAGAGATTAATTGGCTTTTTAAAAAGGGCGTTTAATATTGGATATCATGTTGTGGAAGCATGATGATATCACTAAAAGTGCTAGTGGTATAGTGGTCAGACTGCTTAGATGTAACAATGTGGTGTGGGTTCAAATCTCTCCACGGATTCATTTTAATAAAGATTTTTTAAACCCTAAAACAAAGCGGAATTTGGGTTTAATCAGAACTGTTTAGATGTAACAATATGACACCCGTTTGTTTTGGAGAAAAAAAATCTATTTTACAGCGGTCCCCAATTAAGTTTTAAACAAGTTCCTTGAAATTACAAGGCTAAGCTCTTACGACCAATTTATATTAAAATAAATAATTTAAGGAGTTGGAGGGTGGGCATCTCCCAATTCATCCAACCCTTTTCTTTGCGACCACTTTGAAGTGTTGTATGCATCAATTAATTGGATACCAGTCCAAGGACCACAACTATAAGCGTTCAAACAACCACCATTTACGTTTGTTTGCCATAAGCAATCTGTGCATTTATCATGGTTTTGGTCCCAAACATCAAGATAATGACGACGGGGATCTTGAGGCCATATGAAACTGCAATAGAATAATGTAACTCTTAATGGATTAGCGCTTGGTTTGAAGGAAAACACGTAACTTTCTCCCCACAGGACAGTGTGATTTCCAAGATCGTTGTCTTTGGATTTGCAATGAAGAGTCATCTCTCTTCCGGTGCCGGTTGGAGCCTGTATGTTATTGATAATGGTAACTGTTACCCTATCAGGAGCAAAAAATGAAGATGAAGTCTCTCTAACTTCAAAAGCAAATAGTATGATTAAGAGTATTGAAAATTTTAAGGTAATTGGACTTGTAACTTCCACTGTTGTATGTATTATGCCTAGGAGACTTAAATCAACGTTAATTTATAGAACATAAAAAACTCAACAATGTGCTTCCAACAAGGGAAAATATTTGCAAATTCAAATACCTAGTTTAGAAGATATTGAATTAGCCTGGTTGACCAGATAATTTGCCTTTTATGAAATTAAATGGAAATTTATTTCAGCCAATAAGGGTAATAAAAGTGTGGCAGGAAAAAAGGATTTGTCAAGGAAATAAATTGGCTTGATTGTGCGAATTATTTTTGAATTATTTCCTATTTTGTGATATTATTCCGTCACTAACTAGTACTCCCTCCGTCCCAGTTTATCTGAGCCAGTATGCCATTTCACATAGATTAAGAAAAGTGTATAAATGAAAGAGAGATAACAATGTTTTTGAGTGCATTTATCATAAATGTAAAGTAGAATATATTGAATTAGGAGTTGTGAAAGTAATATTAATTAGAGTTAAAATTGGGAAAAAATAATTAATGTTGTATTGAAAAGTAAAATGGGTCAAGATTTCTGGGACAATATTTTTTTACAAGTGGCTTAGTTATTATGGGACAGACGGAGTAAGATACTGTGCTAACGCAGATGGATGATTTATACATTAAAAACTTGAATATATGATCTTTGTATATAAATATTTTATTTTAATATATTTTAGATGAATCAATTTTTTTTTAAAAATGTTTCACACAGCCATAATAAGGAGTTGACACAATTATTTGAGTGTGCCATATGATTTTTTTTTTTAGCCAAATGTGATAATCTTTAAATTAAGCCAAAAAAAAATTGACAGAAAGGACACATTTTGCTAGAAGGAATGAAGAGCAATGAGTTGACAAAGACTAATGTAATTTAATAGTAATTAGAATTCAGCATAGTTAACCATCCGTTTTTTCTCAAGATAGAATCAAAATATTGAATGGCTTTCACGAGGGGTAATCAAGTTGGCATTATGAGAAATACATGAATAATCTAAGGAAAAAAACGTAATCTTATGTTTTCTGATCAAGAAATATTCTACCGAGAACTTGAGTTTTAATTCTTTCAAATATTTCATCTTTTGGTTAAGCTCATTAACCTAGAGATGGCAATGGGTACTTTATGGATAGGGTACTACGGTGTCTTTCACCATACCTGCGTCTGTAAAAAATACTCGTATCCGAGCCTGTACCCTCATGGACAACAACTTTAATGCCCTCCCCCATACCATATGGCACCTTAGTACACATACCCGCACCCATTACTCTCGCTTTAACTATGAAAAAACAATATAAATATCACAATTGAAATAAAACTATTGTTCAAAAAATTTCCAATCAACTCAAAAAATAGTACGAATCGTAGTATTTTACAAAATAAAAAACATGCTAAATGTAATATCCCGCATAATATTTTGGCAGACGCAATCTAAATTAACCGAGAAAATGGAGAATGTACGAGAGTTATAGGAACTAGACCATCGAAGGTAATATTTAACGGTAATAGGTAACAATGTAGTTTAGATGAATGTCATGGTTGTCATATAGTATTTCATATAAAAAAAATAAGAGATAAAAATCAATTGAAAGCAAATGTGGACCTTTCAATACATGTGCTCTTTTTTCTCTTTAAATTCAAGTAACTATAACTATGTGGACCTTCATTAGAACCTACAAATTAAAAAAATAAAAGTTCAGAACATTAAAAGGTAAGAATTAAAAAAAGTGTGGAGGGAAAAATTAGGTTAAAATTAGGTTAAGTATAGCGAGACGGGTTAACATTTATAAGTAAGGATAGGAAGGGATGCGCTTATTCCTTTACAAAAAAATAGCATATAATTAGGAACATAATTTTACTTTAGTTTAGATAAACATTAAATGCAAAAGTGTGGAGGAAAAAATTAGGTTAAAATTAAGTTAAGTATAGCGAGACGGGTTAACATTTACTAGACTATCACCCGTGCGTTGCACGGGTCATTCATACGAAATATACTAACAAAATTTTGAAAGATATGTCACATACAACAAAAAAACATCAATATATACTAATAGAGTTGATATCCAAATTAAAATTGTCTAATGGATAAGCTAATAAAATGATACGAACTCATACATTGCGAAATACATCATGATAGGCTATATTAACTTGTCATCCATCCAATTTCTCACTGTACAGTAAAACCTCTATATTTCTGATTGTGAAATTCTGACTCTTTGTATTCTATTATATAACCAAAACAGTACTAACACTATAACTAATTAGGGAGTTGTGCAAAAACAAACCTGCAGTATACCTTAAATCACGTACGAAACAGGCATGGACATCATCCTTGGTAAGAGATATTAGCACATCTTTTTATATTATGATATTATTAATTATATGTCTGAACTACCCTATATTATTTATATTGAGCCACTAAAGTAACAGTTGGAACATTTAGGCTGAACATTTATCATCGTCAATTCATTAAATATAGTTAACATGATTGTTATTTGGTCATATTCTCCCCTATAATGATAACGATGGGGACACCAATTTATCTTCTAAACTATACTTTTCAGGGTACTAATATTGGTCTTTTGTGTCCAAGTTAATATCTTTCATCTTTCTTTGCCTATCCAAGAAAAAAAAAACGATCCATTGTAATGCACATTATTCAAGTAATTAACGCATGATCATGTCGAATTGAATGAAATTAAAATGCTTTTGTGTCAAATTGGTGGCCTTTGTAGAGAATATTATTGTCTAAAAAATAATTTTGTTTTTATATCAATACCATGCTATAAATTCAAACATGTGCCAACATACTATAAATAATAATAAAGGCTCATTATGTTTATTTCAATGACCAATTCCAAGTCCTAAACATCAGAATAAATGCGCCCACTTGGTCTGCCTATTGACTTTTTGATGATAATCTAAGGAAAAAAAACATAATCTTATGTTTTCTGATCAAGAAATATTCTACCCAGAACTTGAGTTTTAATTCTTTCAAATATTTCATCTTTTGGTGAAGCTCATTAACCTAGAGATGGCAATGGGTACTTTATGGATAGGGTACTACGGTGTCTTTCACCATACCTGCGTCTGTAAAAAATACTCGTATCCAAGCCTGTACCCTCATGGACAATAACTTTAATGCTCTCCCCCATACCATATGGCACCTTAGTGCACATATCCGCACCCATTACCCTCGCTTTAACTATGAAAAGACAATATAAATATCTCAATTGAAATAAAACTATGGTTCAAAAAATTTCCAATCAACTCAAAAAATAGTACGAATCGTAGTATTTTACTTAATAAAAAGGGTTAATAGGTCTTTACCCCCCTGTAATATAGGTCATTTATGGTTTTCCCCCTGTAAAATATTTTTTTTGATTTACCCCCTGTAAAATATTTTTGTTTTGATTTACCCCCTTAATAGGCCAAACAAAAACGAAAATTTCTTGAAAAAAAAATAAAATTCGTTTTTGTTTGGCCTATTAGGGAGGTAAATCAAAACAAAAATATTTTACAGGGGGTAAATTAAAAAAAATATTTTACAAGGGGGAAAACCAGAAATGACTTATATTACAGGAGGTAAAGACCTATTAACCCAAATAAAAAACATGCTAAATGTAATATCCCGCGTAATATTTTGCAGACACAATCTAAATTAACCGAGAAAATGGAAAAGATACGAGAGTTATAGGAATTACAAGTTAAAGAGGGGTAATTGTGTCTTTTCCACAAAAGAGTATTTAAGCCAAAAATCTTGCTTCTCATCTCATTTTCTCATTTTCTTTTCACGCTCAGAACCACACATTTCCCTCATCTCTCTTCTTCCCTCTTCACTCATAATCAAGGTTATTAAAATCGGGACTTTACTTCAAGTCGAAGGGGAGTAGCAAAATTGGGACTCGTAAAATCGCAATTAAAATCGAAGGATTTTACTCAAGGACTTTTGTAGAATTGATATAGGATAGCAAAGTCGGGACTCGTAAAATCGCAATCAAAATCGAGGATTCAAGAGCCTTATCTTTTAACCCATTACCGTAAAAGTTCCCTCCTTTGGTTACCATGTTCTCTCTTCAAGGTATTTTAAAAATGAGTACGTAAATGATCACTTTGGTATTTATCACAAAAGCCTCCGACTCAGGATTAAATACAAAGTAGTCCCTAAATATGCACTTTCGTTATCGGTTTAGTCCATATCGTTAAAAACTTCTGCTGATGAGGTGGCATACGTTTTGTGCTGACAAAGTGCATCAGCGTATGATGTATGCCAAGGATTAGGGTGAAAGTAACTGAACCGAATTAATAAATTAAAATATGGAGTCACACATCCTTATTTCTCAAATCTCAAATCCTTATTTCTCTCTTTTGTTCAAACATGTTCCGAATGTCTTATTAAGCTGTGTTGTAATGTGTGCTAAGCATGATTCTAATTTTGCTTGCTTGCAATTATGACAAATGAGTTTATCCCCTTTACTACATCATCCTGGTCAAAATGAAGCTGCAACATTGATGGAACATATTTTGTCTAAAACTGCTTGTGTACGTTAGTGCCGCGATGAAAACACATGAGATTGATTTTTATAGAAAGGCTAAACAAGATAGATATGCACTTAGGACTTCACCACAATGGTTAGGCCCACAAATTGGTGTTATTAGGTATTCAACAAAATCAATTGAGAGAGAGATTAACTATGTGAATGATAATCCTTTGATTGATGTGAAAAAGAAGAAAGCTTTACATGGTGGAAACGGACAATGGAAAATTAATTTTTGCTCAAATGTTTGAGTTGGTTAATGATTTCTACAACAATGGTTTGCCTTCAAATATCTCTAGTGGTAAAAGTTTAAGTTTGAATTATGGACTTGAAGGAAGTGAGATTGCAATGGCTGCATATTGTTTTGAGCTTCAATTTTTAGCTAATCTTGTTACGAATCATGTTCTACAACAATAGTAATTTCAGAACAAATTTAAACAAAGGGGAGAATTAGGGATTTGAGATTTGGAGATTTAGGGATTTCTAACTTCATTTTTCACTATAGTCTCTGTCTTTCAATTCGGTTCAGTTTCTTTCACTTTAGTCTCAGAGACACATCATGCCCCTAGTCAGCAAAAAATATTTTCCACCTCATCGGTTAACATACGTTTTTGACGCCATGACTAAACTGAAAACGGAAATGCACATCCAGGTACTACTTTGTATTTAATCTTGAGTCTATGACTTTTGTGGGAGCCGGGTGCATGGTTTGGGCCAAAGTGACCATTTTTAAAAATTGAAGAATTACACATTATATAGTAGAAACTCTATAAATTAATAATGTCAGGACCGGAGAAATTTATTAATTTAGAGAGTTATAAATTTATCGATAAATTAATAATTATTAATTTAAAGAGTTTTTAAATAATTATACAGTACATACCAAACAAAAAGGCAAATTAATCTATGCCTCTTAGAATTACGTTGCAGCGAACCTTGGGACTCAACGTAAATTAGTAACTACTGTGTTCATATGCATTGGAAAAATACAATACAAAAATACAACACATGAGCTATTGGATGCAATAAGAAAAGTTAGAGATAAGCTTCAAACAGACTTGAACTTTAAAGGAAAACAGACAACTATTGAATCATATTTCAATAGAGTGTAATATATTTTTTTTCAGTTTCTATGAATTATTAATTTATGATTTTCTTAGGACCGAAAATTATAAAGGGATCTCCCGAAAAATTATTATCTTATTATTTTATCGAGTTTTTCAATTTTTTACATTGGCCCAAGTCGGGACCGGACAAATTTATTATTTTAGAGAGTTTATTAATTTACCGAGTATTAATTTAAAGAGTTTCTATTGTATAGTGTTCAAACCATGGCAAATTGCTCCACATTTCCTAGATCGTGCCATTATTTGGAGCTCGTATACAATACTATACTGAACTTGATACAAAATCGCGCCACCTTTTTACCAATTGTGCCACAATTTTTTGCAAACCAAAATATCTAAATTGATGAACCAAATTGCGCCGTGACTTCTCCAAATCGGGGCACGAATATTTTCGAACATAAACCTCAATATTATAGAAAAACTTCAACCTCAAAGTTGCATAAATGTTCGGATCATACAACCTCTTCACATAATCTAATATTATAGGGACCTCTTCGCTTGGATCTAATATTATTTGAAGAAGCAAGTGAAGATGGTACTAACTTTTAGATGGTACCAACATTGGACAATTCTAAAAAGAGAATTAAAGGAAAATTTTGGAGGGGTTAAAATCGAAATTTGAAAAAAATTTAAGGACGAAAAACTTATTTTCTTTTATAATAATTAAATAAAGAGACATATGTAAACACATAATTAATGTGTGTTCAAATCCTAACTGATCCAAATAAATCCTAGCCGGTGAGCTGGTCGCTTTTAATTCAAGATCGGGAGTTAGTGTCTAGTTCCAAAAAAATTTGAGTTGGTTATTAGTGTTTGGTGATTAGTGTTTGGTGTCTAGTGGACCGAGAGTTGAGGGTGCCTTGGTGATTAGTGTTTGGTGTCTGGTGGACTGATAGCTTTCGATTCGAGTTCGAGAGAGTTTCTTGACACAAGTTTTAAAGCATGTTTTGGTGTCTTCTTCGACAAATTGGAGTTCGAGCAGGGGTGGAATTTGAATGATTGTTGGAATAAGTCATTTTTTGGTGTTTTGTTGGGTTCAATTCTGGTGATGATAAGATGATGTTGTATTTACATGGGGTTTTGACCGGTTAGAATGTTTTGTGGAGGGATTTTTGTGAGTAGCGGTTGATAGGTGCTTGAAATTTGTTTTTGTGGTCATTCACGACGAAGTGTGGAGGTTTGGCTTTGATTTTGGTTTTGGTAGTAATTAATTTTCTTATTGGTGTTAGTGCTAGGTTTCGATTAGGTGGTGTTTCTATTGGTGTTTTTATGAGTTTCTTTTGAGTATCGTCCTATATATGGTGCCTTTACTTTGTAGTTCCACTTCCAGTATATCAGTCATTGTCCGTTTTGAGCAGGGATTGTGTTATTAATAAATTTTGTTAGAAAAAATTAAATGATTTTGTGAATGAAAGAGTTGGTCATCTTAGTTAAAAGCAAGTCGGTGTAGCTTGTTATTTTACTATTTAGTGTTTGAAGGTGTATGTAAATTAACAATCTTATGTATATAAATATGATGCCACCATATCCTTTGACACCAAATTTCATCCATTAATTATTCACTTTAAAGAGTACGGATACACATCAAATTTATTTTAGGGTTAATTAAGTTTTTAGTCCCTATAAATATTCACAATTTTGTTTTTAGTCCCTACATAATAAAATCACACTTTTTAGTCCTTGTGACATTTTCCTTAAGCATTTTAGGGACTAAAAATGCTGATGGAAAAATTTTATAGGGACTAAAAATGCTTATGAAAAATTTTATAGGGACTAAAAATGTTAATGGAAAATTTTGTAGGGACTAAAAAGTGTGATTTTATTTTGTAGGGACTAAAAACAAAATTCTGAATATTTATAGGGACTATTTACTTAATTAACCCTTTATTTTATACACCTTCTTACCTCTTGATTTATTTTCTCATCCTCACTCTCACCTTGTACCATTATTGTTTTATTTTATTTTTTGACAATAACATTATCGTTTTTAATAATTGAAAAACTCAATTCCTGCTAGACCTAGGCTTCAATCATTATTTGGGGTAATATCCAAGTCATGCTCATGGAAAAATACATTGGTAGAAGAAATCAGATTAATAGCCCTAACTTACAAAAGATCCAAATGAGCTTAGAACCCCAAATTTTGATCACGATCTCTAATCAATACATTTAATCTATTCTTTTTTAATAAAATATTCATCTTCTTCTTTTCAAATCGATTCAATTTCCAATTCTTTAGGTTAATATTAGAAGGAAAAAAGAAAGAAAAAAAACAACATTGAAAAAGAGAGACAAAGATAGCAAAGTGATAAAATCATGGATCTCATTATTAGTACACAAATTAAAAACACGGTGAGAGACTCAAAACAAGGAGAACATGTGTGAGGAGTTGCGAACGATGAAGTTCAGCTTGAATTGCACCAATGACAAAAACTTGCGAAAATAAAAGTATTGCCAATAAATAAAACAAAACAATAATGGTATATGGCAAGAGAAAGGATGAGAAAATAAATTAAGAGATAATAAGTTGAGTAAAATAAATTTGATTTTTTTTGAGGAAGAGTAAAATAAATTTGATGTTACCGAACACTTTTAAGGTAATAATAATACTCCCTCCGTCCCTTTTTATACAAGTAGTTTACAAAAACCACGCGTATAAGATCGTATATTTAGGGACAAAACTTTTTTATAAAATTTGTATATGATCGTATATTTAGGACAAAACTTTTTTATAAACTACTCTATGGAAAGACTAGAGATTTATTTAGGGTCAAGTGTTCATAAAATAATTAAACCTTATTTTCAAACGTTCAACACTTTTAATTTGAGCAGTAAGTAATAATACGTTTAAACAAAATATTGAAAGACTAGAGATTCATTTGACAAAAATATAATTTTTTAAAGGTATATTTTTATTGATTAAATTGGCATTACATAGCCATTTTACAACCGTCAAATGCTAAAATTTGAACGAATACCTTGAAAGTACAAAGCTAAGATCCGACAACGATGTATATGAAAATAATTTAATAGGTTAGATGGTGGCCATGAGCCAATTCATGCAATCCCTTCTTCCGTGGCCACTTTGAAGTGTTGTATGCTTCCATGAACTCGATACTTTTCCAAGGTACGCACTTACCCTCATTCAAACAGCCTCCATTTACGTTTATATCCCATGAGCAATGTTTGCATTCGTCATGGGCTTCCTCGTAAATGTCAAGATAATGTCGATGCGGGTTTCCAGGCCATGTAAAACTGCAGAAGAAAAACGTATTTTTAAATGGAAGATGTGTTGGTTTGAATGAAAACACATAGCTTTCTCCAGACATGACAGTGTGATTTCCAAGATCGTCATCTTTAGATTTGCAATGAAGGGTGATGTCTGTGGGAGTTGGAGCCAATACCTTATTATAAATGATAATGGTTACCCTATAAGCAAAATTGAAAGCTATAATCTCTCTGGCCTCAAATGCAAGTAGTATAGTTAGGAGTATTGAGCATTTTAAGATAATTGTACTTGGAGTTGTCATTGTTGTATGCTCAATGCCTACGAGACATACATCAATATTAATTTATAGAACATTAAACAACTCAAAAAAAAAATAACGTTTAATAAAACGAAACTTATTTGCAAATTCAAATACCTTATTAAATTAACCAAAAAAAAAAAAAATACCATATTACTCGAAGACCTTTTTAAAATTATCCCAAAAAAAAGACCATATAAAACCGTATGAACTAGACTGGTTGACCAATCAATTAGCCTTTAATGAAATTAAATGGCAATTAATAATTTAAGCCATGTTGATCTCATTAAGGGTAACACGAAAGAGATAATTTTTAAGGTTATGTTTGATAGACACCCTTTTTCCCATACCATTTTTGTACAATCCTTATGTGGCAATTATTTTTTATTTTTTATTTTTTCTGATTTATCTTAATCTAAAGGCTAATAATTATTCATCAAAATCTTAATGTGGGCCGTGAGTATTTCATATCTCCTTTTCCTAAAAATCCTCTTGTTTCCTAAACAAGACCTGTCTTCTTCAGAATGATACGATATTATCTTACAAAATAATCGGTTCATGGTTGTTAAATTGTTTTATGTTTATCCTTCACATGAATCATGCATTAGTTAGCATGTAAATTTTTTTGACATAAACCTTCGATATGAGTTCGACACCATCAGTCTCTTATTCCAAATTAAAAATTACATCTTCTTCTCCATTTCAGTCTAAAATTTGGAAATTCTATCAATGAGGGAGGATTACGATTTATTCAATAAAATTCTATTTCAAAATTATGATTGATCAATATAGTGGATTATTTTTAGAGACGCAAATGCCAAACCTAAAATCCCACAAATACAATAAAACTCATCAAAAATACCCCTAGAATCATAGATACACTAACTTCTTCTCAGGTTGCTATTGTTTTCATAAATTTGGTATTATATGTTTTATGGTCTGGAATCCATACGAGGAATTAACTAAGGGGTAGAGATGCTTACAAGAATAATACTAAGATGGGTGGGTGTGGGATCATCGTAAAAGAAAATTTAGAAGAAAATGACCATGTTTTTTAATGATTGAAAAAAATAAAATAATAGCATGTGATTAGAAAAAAGGATACTCATGAAATAGAATCATAAATTAATTATTAATCGTTGGATTAAATGAAATAAACGGTTGAGATTTGGTGTCAATCGATCCTGACTCATGTTTTATTGTTAATATCTTTAATGTTCTATTAGGAAAAACAATATGAAAATTTAATATTTTGAAAATACTCATCTAAATGAATCCAACAATATTTTATATGATATTATTTATCATTGTATATTAAAAAAAATATGGTCAAAGTATGTTAAGTCAATAATGTATCAAATATGTCATCTAATATTGGACGGAGAGAATTTATTGACTTTTTTTTATTTTGGTCAACAAGAATAAATTGGAATGAAAAAAAATTGAATTATTTCATAATTTTGTTAGATCATAAGAGTGTGTGACCGATGAAGGAAGAGTGATAATAATTTTGTCCGAAATTATTTGGGTTTGATTCATAAAACAATAAGGATAGAATAGTATCGAATAGTCAAGACAAGACAAGACAAACATATACTTGAGAGAGATAGAAAGATGATATTTTTTAGGCTTAATTGCATGTTTGATTCCTTATGTTTATTTTAAGTTTTAAATTGGTCATTTATGTTTTAAGAGTTTCAAGTTGGTCTCTTGCGTTTTAAATGTTTCAAGTTGGTCCAAAATGTTACATACGTTGAAAGTTGAAATAAGTTAGTCACTTCTGCGACATGATATTGAGTTTAATAAAACAAAAAAAATTAAAAAAGAAATTTAAAACTGATTTTCTAACTAAGTGAAATTGCATAACCCATATTGTTAATCGAATCTTTAAATGGTTAAGTAACGGAAATGACTAACTTATTTTAATGAGAGTAACATTTTCTTATTTTGGATAATAAAAATAAAGTACTTTTGTATTCTTTATAATATGTACTTTGGTCAAAATTTTGTTTCATGGTTTAGTAAGGTAAAACAAATTTTGATTTTCTACGATTCATTGCTATCTGTTTTGTCGAGTACCATGATCAATTTCAAAATCAAAGAGGTACAAGAAAAATTGTCCAATACAAACCCTGATAGCAAAGAGAAATTATGAGTTATTTTTACAAAATCATCTTTCCTTTATGGTATATAATTGAAATATAAATTAAATAATTAAAAGAATATAAATTAATAGTTTATCCGTTTTAAAATGAATGTTGTTTAAGGTTTTAAATCACAAGTTAAGTAATGCAATGATTTAAAGAAAAATAAAGAGAATTGTTATTTTACCAAATTATCCTCATTAACTATTGATTTGTTTTCTACGAAAAGAAATAGAATTGTTATTTTGCAAAATGGTCCTTATAAACATTTTTTTTAAAAGAAAAAAAGCTACATTAGCCCACCGAAGATAATCGAACATGAGACCTTGAAAAGGAGCACACTCCCTTCTCTCAAATCAATACTATCAGACCAACTCAAGTGAATTTCCTTATTAACTATTGATTTGGTATGAATTACACTAAAAGTAATACTTTGAGATTACTGTATAATTATCAATTGGAGGTTAAATCTGAAAAGAAAACGATTATTGCATTAAAAAGTAAAAATATCAAAATAGAAAAGTTACAAAAAAAAAAATTTGTCCAATTCGACCACTAATTTTCAGCAAATAAAACATGTAATTAATTTTGTATTGCAAAGAGAAATTATAAGTTATTTTACAAAATCATCCTTCATGTATGGTATATAATTGAAAGATAAATTAAATAATTGAAAAAAAATATAATATAATAGTCACTCCATTTAAAGTTGAAGGCTAAATTAAACCAACAGTCCTTTAAGTTTGAGGTTTGTAATAAATTGGTCCTTTAAGTTATTTTGGTCACACATAAGTCCTTTAAGCTTGAGGTTTGTTACGGATTAACCCTTTAAATTATTCTGCTCACACATAAGGAATTTAAGTTTGTAAACGTTTTCAATTTAGTCCTTCTGTTAACCAAACGCTACCAAAACGATGATGTGGTAGAAGGAAAAAATGAATCTAAAAGATGAAACAGTCGCCCCCTCAAAGCTATATTATGCAACGAAAAAATGAATCTCATTAACTTTACATCGAGAGATTCAACAAAGTAGCTGTGTAGGTCCGAGGAGTTGACAAAAAGATGAAAAAAAAATTGTTGATAGAGAAAGGTCTTCAACCAGGAACCGATTTAAAGAAGGATGTAGGGGTGATGACTCTTTTTACTGATAGCCTCAATAAAACGAAGAAGGAGGATCATGTAGTTGAACCCTCCAAAAAATCACTTCTAAAAAACAGTAAGGAAGGAAAACCTCTCCGCGAAGTCGAAGGACCAATATGTCAGTTCATTGAATACACTCCCCTCACAGTGTCGTGGGACATGATCCTCGTCGAGATTTCCTCTACGGATTTCAAAGAGGCTGGAACGAAGTACCCAAAGGTAACAACACTGAAGGCAATTGCATATAAAATCAAGTATTGTGCCATAGTCACACAATGAATGATTGTATCCATCTCAAGGATGAAATCGAAATCCTCATACAACCCAGAATGCTAAGGTAATTCATAAAGATCGCCTCACCTGAAAAGAAGACAAATGAATTATTCTTCAAAGGGGGTGACAACAACAAATTCTTTAAGGTGGCCAATGGCAGTTGATCATTTTGAAGACTTTCACATGGAGTGTTGAGTCAACTAGGAAGCCTGCTAAACTAACTAAAACATTAAATAAAAGCAACTAAAATGGGGAGAGTTTGTGAGTTTGATTTGATTGTGCAAAGTAATTGAGTTGATTGCTGAAAATTGAATGGTTTTTATTGCATATTTTAGCGTCGATTAGGATTTTTTAAATCTTATTTATTTCATTGTTGTATTAAATTAATGCAATCAATTACCAATTATGGAATAAGTGTTCAATTTAAGTGGCTAGTTCAGTGGGATATAGTGTCGGTCGGAGTGTCAAGTTGCTCCTCAATCACCCTAAAGGACATAAGTGAAAATAGATACAATGTCGTCAATCCTATAGTATTTTGTACAGGGTCAGATAGTTATTAGGACAGGGCCTACTCTCTCATAGGTAACTGAAACATAGTTATAATATAAAGTCCTAAATTTTCATTTAAAGGAACCACTTTTACTTATGAATCATAGAATTTGACCACATACCCTTACTTGTCCCTATTAGATTAAATGGATAAGCCAAACCATATCTTAATATGGGGAAAGAATAAAGTTAATATGCAACATTCAGAAATTAGACTAGAATAACTTCTGCAACTGATTATTACTAAGTTCAATAACAATTACTAAGTAAGTCGCACTCCTTAAAATTTGTGAAAGCATTAAGCTTGATGCATAAAAGAATGAAATAATTCTTAAAACATAACTTAATAAGAGACATGAATTAGTTAAATCCAACAAACAAATAGAGGTTTATCTTAAACCCCTAATCAATAGGTGTTTAGTTACTCATGGTAACTAAAGATAAATTACAATAGAAATATAACATACTCTAAGAACAATGGTTTGGGACAGACTCCTCCATTCATGCTCACAAACCTTACTTTCCTCTTAATCCGCCAAGATTAAGTGAATAATTCTGAATGAAAGCTATTGTATTTATCGGGAAGTTTTCTGCTAGGTTTGGATTGAAAAACTGGGTTTTTTCCCAAACCCACATGGTACAAATAACAATATTTTTTTTTCGTGCCTGGGACCGCACGTGCCTTGAGGAGACATTATGTATGCCAACCTGTGCGAAACTCTCTAGTTGCAGGAGAAAAATCTTATTCCCTATGTTGGATCCTTGCTCTATGGATTTAATGGCTCCAATACAAAACCATGGGGTTATGCTAAACTCCTAGTCACGTTTGAAGAAGGAGAAGTAAGAAGACATACACTAACCTAATTGGTTTTAGCTTCTTCAACTATCTATTTCAAAATGAAGTATCATGCCATGAAAAATATGGTCACAATTCTGCATGAAGACATCAAAGTTATTCGAAGATGTTTTTTCACTGTAAACATAAATCAAAGCTCGACCTCTGGTCCAAACATACCTTATATTAGTGAAGAGAAAAAGACTGTTGCGAGCAAAACAGAGGCTAATCTTGTTGAGCTCGAATCAAGGTTCAATAGGATAGAGATGAAAGCGTAGGCAAAAAAGGATATGCTCGACCCAGAAATCTTAAGGCCCATTCGCGATGGCAATTTCGAGCGGGTTCACTTACCGATCGTTCTATTGCATCTTTCTTCTGGATACTGAATGGTATGTAAGTCCCTACAAACAAACCAATTAATATCCTTATTATTAAGCAACAAACCACTCAACCTCGTCCTTAGTAACCGTAAATTTTAATACTTAATTTTTTGTTAGTTTAATACAAAGCATTCCACTACTTCATATGTTTCAAACAAAATTGTTACATTTTATTCTGAAATATTATTTTTTTATTCGCCATATATATATATATGAATGATAAAATTTAGATGCATTTTCTTAAGTACATTTCATATGGCTTATAACTAAAATTACTTTTTTTTGTATAAGAATCTTTGAGAAGATTATTGATTTGAGGAAATCAGTATTAGTATTAGTTTAGCTAAGAGCTATGCGAAATACACACAAGTTTTGTCCATATATATATATATATAGTTTAAAAGTGTTAAGATTCAAGCCAATTTAAAATAAAACTATAACCGATCTAAAAAAAATGAAAACTGCACATAACCCATTGTTATGTTGGGTCACAAGAGCAATCTGGGGTACCGCCCACATTACGCAAGAGAGAGACACCATACTTTTTATCCAAAACCTTAAGGCAATGGGTTTATGGGTACTCTCACTTATAACGTGTTCAACTTCCATTTTTCTATCTGATGTGAGACTTCTACCTCACACTTGCTACAGAACAATCACTCCCTCATGTGTGAGTCCATCAATTTGTGATGCTCACCCCTCAAGCGGAAGCTCTTTCATCCGCCCACACTTACTTGCACCTTCGTTGCTGCTTTCCTCACAACAGAACCCACTGCTTGAAAACCATGCCACAAAGATTATCGTTACAAGGATCCGATCGATCCCTTGCCTAACGTCAGATCTGATACTTTTGTTAGGTGATGAGGTGATCCCAACGGAACACCCATATTATACAAAATAACCGCACAAATGGGAGAGACAACATACTTATATCCAAAACCTTAAGGTAATGGGTTTATAGGTCCTTTCACTTATAATATGTCCAACCTTAAAAGTTATCAGAAAATATGATTAATTTGACTAATGAGAGAAAGACCTAAGTGTAAGGTTAATTAATTAGGGGACTAGTAAATAACTTAAGGGATCATATATCCAATTTAGTCTAAAAAAAATCAAAACCTCCAATCTCAGTGTATTTTCTTGAATCATGACTGAGAGAACCGTTGTGGTAACATCACTGCATTACAAATCTCAACTGCAATAGGTTGTATGTTTGTCACCACCTCCAGAAAAGATCTGGAAAATCAAGAATATCAATCTCTAGCTCTACTAGATGACTAAGATAGAGTAAAGGTGACTTCTATATCTAGGGCATAGAGCCCACCGCTAGAGCACTATGCATTTTTGGGGTTACGTTGTGACTCAAATAATCTATCTGAAATTGGTTTTGGCATAGCAACTTTGGTTGTTACACAAGAAAGAATGACAAAATAACATCGTTGTAGTTCACTTTTTTTAATAGGCCAAGAGAAATGTTAGGTATCAGGACGAGTCTGAAACATCCCAACTAGGTTGGCACCCAACAGAAACTCCCATCCTCTACCGCCTTCCCAATACGAATATTATTAAAAAAAGGAGAGAATATGTACAAAGAGGGGGGGACTAGGTCAAAACCCTCAAGAAACAAAATGAAATAAAAAACAGAAGAACATAATAGGCTACAAAAATCTAAAGTTGGGGAGCCTGTGTCTATCTGTAACAAAATCAACTGACCTTGAAGAAGGCATGGAATGATACCAAGTAGTGACAGTCACCATCTAGTCCAAGATAGGAATTCTGTGCAAGAAATATAGGGCGGAAGAGTCCCCTTTTCTCGTGAGCACTTAACACCACATTAGAGTCCCTCACAAAAATCCACGGAACCACATAAGTATTCTCAAGAAAAGTTAAATCTTCCCAAAGCTGAACTGTAAAAGAAACAACTAATCCCCACACCTCTCGAAGATTAGGAATCTGAATATTCCAAAAAATAAAATTCATTTAGATTGCGGAAGAGGACCCTGGGATCGGGTTTCATTTTTTTTCTGCGACTTTGAAATAACTGGGGTGAAGGGTGCATCATCGACAACAGCTTTCGCCAACCAAGTATTCATCAAGTCAATGTCCTTCTGTAATGTAGGGTCGACAATTGCATCAGTCAGAGCAACAATGCTACAAACATCTAAAACTGGTTCTAGCACAGGACTAACAATAGTTTCATGATCCGTCCCAAGAATAAAACGAACCACATCATCTGTAACATTAACAAGTTGCAAACTGAAAGAGTGATCAATATTGCGATTTACCGTGGAAGTGTGGCACCCTTCTGCTTAATTTCTCTCTTAATTTCTCTCTGCTCAATTTGTTTAACCAGAATTTGAGATGCGGGATTAGTATCTTGCTGCGTGGCAGTTTGCTCAATTTGTTGAACCGAAATTGTGGCATCAATATCTTGGTGCGTGGCAGTTACTTCCAAAGGGATGGCAGCTGTTTCTTTGTTGGAAATGTAACACCTCGATTTTTAATACTAGTTTATTGATATAATTATCAAATAATATTAATACTATTATTATTATTAGTAGTGGTTGTTAGGTAGTATTAATTTAAATATTCGTATTTATTGGAAGAATATGTAAGGAGAATGTAGATGAGTTGGTTAGCCGGTTAAAGAGTGAGAGAAAATATTGTTTAGGAAGGAAAATGGAGTTTTTAGAGAGAATAAAAAAGTAGAGTGCGAACAGAGGTGGATTCGTAAAATTGGGTAGAAAGAGGTGTAGTTAGTGAGCTAAGTAGTGTTTTAATGATTTAAGCAAAGGGAGGTACGAATAGCAAGGTGGTGTAGTTACAGAAAGAATAGTAAAAACATCTAGAGGTACAAATAGTAATCTGAAAAGATTATTAACAAACCTAGAGAACATATAGTAATCTGAAAAGATTAGTAATAAACTCGAGCTTATAAATAGAGAAGAGAATTAGAGAAAAAAAGCTTACCGAGAAAGAGAGAAACAAAGTGGCAAAAGAAAAACTAGGGTTGTGGAGAAAAGAGGCAAAGAAGGCAAAGAGAGAAGAGCTTAGAGAGAGAATCAACCATAGGAAATCATCAACTTCTCAAAACTAGAGGTAAGGGGGGAGTCTATGTTCACCATAAGGGTTGTATGATCATATGAATAGTGAAAGGTTTTTTTTTTTTCTTCTTGTTCTCGTAATCTTTTAATGAATTCATATTAAATTAGTGCTCTAATTTGTTGTTGTGATTTTAGGTATGTTTTTATTTCTGAATCCATGAAGTTGATGTGCTAATTTGTGGTTCAATTATGGTTATGGTGTGTTTTGAGTTTTATATGTTATGACTGCCCATTCTTTTTACTTTATGATGTTATTCTGCCAAAATTTCAATTTAATCACTTGTTACTTTTTAATGTCAATTGCATTGTCGCTGTGCACATATCCTATATATGCTGAATCGCTTCTTTCTTTTTAATTTTCAATTGGATTTTCGCTGTGCACATATCCTATATGTTGAATCACTTGTTTCTTTTTAATTTCAATTGAATTGTCGCTGTACACATCCTATATGCTGCTGTTCAATTGTCTTCTATGACTTTTAGCAAGAAAATATATTGCTTTTCCAAAGACTCGTACTGTATCAAATGCCCGAAATGCTATACTTAAGAACTAATAGTTAGTTTCTGTACTCACATGCTAAGGAATGACCAATTGTCTTGACTTTTTTTAATAATAATAATAAAAGATTTTATTATTATTTGTCATTAATGATTATGATATATGGTTATGGCCTTATATATATATTTGAAGATGAGTTTATTTAAAGATGGTGATATGCCAGTGTTTATTAAATGATGTGAATAATTTATATATGAATATATGTTTGTTGATGTTCATATGTTATTATAAGATGTTGATTGAAGCCTATTTCATTTTTATTAAATGAAATTTCATATTTAAATGTGAATATTATCTGACTGTGATGCATACAAGTCTAAATGTAATTGAAGTGTTCTTTTGTCTGAATCTATACATGTGTTTATGCATTTCTTATCTTGGATATATTCTCACCTTCTAGTGGCGGGTTGGGCGCCTACACCCTCGTGGTGTAGATTTGCAGGAAGAAGAAGTTTAGTAGCCATGAGTCACCGAGGGTGGCTTTGGAGCCTACTCGTTTACATATCGCTCTTGGGAGTTTTTATCGAGTCGATGCTATGATTTGTGACACTAGGGATTGAGGATTTATTTTACTTTAGATTAGGTTTTAGAATTCTTTTGAATTCAGTTTTGATGTAGATACCTTGATTTGACAAATACTTTGATGCTTAAAAATTATTCTGCTGCGACGTTTTTAATTTAAATAAAGTACTTTTGAATTGAGGAAGATGTGTGACACCCTTGTTTGCTTTAATAATTATTAAATTTTTATTAGAAAATACTATGTGGCGTTTAGGGTGTTACATAGTGGTATCAGAGCCTGACTCAAACAAGTAGAGACAGTGTTTCCACACATGTCCCATACAAGGGAATAAAAAAATTATAAACTTGGTCTGACTGAACCAACCTGCTCTAATACCACTATGCAACACCCTAAACCCCACATATCATTTTCTAATAAACATTTAATAATTATTAAAGCACGCAAGGGTGTCACACATCTTCCTCAATTCAAAAGTACTTCATTTAAATTAAAAACGTCGCAGCAGATGGCATAATTGCAGTTTTAGTCCCTTAACTTTCCCAAAGTTGCGATTTTGACCCCCTAAGAAAAAAAAACTACAAAACAGCCCCCTAAGTTTTGCAATTGTAGCAGTTTTGGCCCCCAAAGCTGATATTGACTTGGTCTACGCTGACCTGGCACCCTAAGTAAGGTGCCACGTGTTATTATTTATTTATTTTTTTGCCTTGGGGGCCAAAACTGTTACAGTTGCAAAACTTAAGGGGTTGTATTGTAGTTTTTTTTTCTTAGGGGGCCAAAATCGCAACTTTGGAAAAGTTAGGGGGCTAAAACTGCAATTAAGCCATAATTTTTAAGCATCAAGGTATTTGTCACATCAAGGTATCAACATCAAAACTGAATTCAAAAAAATTCTAAAACCTAATCTAAAGTAAAATAAATCCCCAATCCCTAGTGTCACAGATCAGAGCATCGACTCGATAAAGACTCCCAAAAACGATAAGTAAACGAATAGGTTCTAAAGCCACCCTCAGAGACTAACTGCTATTAAACTTCTTCTTCCTGAAAATCTACACCATAAGGGTGTAGGCGCCCAACCCGCCATAGGGTGAGAATATATCCAAGATAAGAAATGCATAAACACATGTATAGATCCAGACAAAAGAACACTTCAATTACATTTTGACTTGTATGCATCACTGTCAGATAATATTCACATTTAAATATGAAATTTCATTTAATAAAAATCAAATAGGCTTCAATCAACATCTTATAATAACATATGAGCACCAACAATCATATATTCATATATAAATTATTCACATCATTTAATAATCATATTTTATCATTTAATAAACACAAGCATATCACCATCTTTAAATAAACTCATCTTCAAATATATATATATAGATACTACATCTTCACATATTCTTAACAATGAATGTTATGTCCCTAACTCGACTCTATATGCATGTGGTACCAAACCTATCACCATCGTCAAATATTTTGGACATCAGATGTATGTTACTGATTTTTTCTGCACCACCGTCAAATACAACATCGTTAAATAAGACTGACCATGAATCAATGAACACAAGTAAAGACTCAACAATGCACATCATTGAACGACAAGAAAATACACATCTTTAAATAGCACCATCGTCAAATAGAACATCGTCAAATGAACACATCATCATATCATCACATCTTTATATAACACATCTTTAAATAGCATCATCGTCGAATAAAACATCATTAAATAGCACTTCAATTATACATAGTTAATTCACACATCAATTTCACATCATCAAAATAGTTCACAAATTACACTTGGTCAAATAATTCATCAATTACATTATTTAACTCTTAAATAAAATAAATGTCACAACACACTTAAATAAAATAAAACAAACACCAAGTTATAAGGTCATAACCATATATCATAATCATTAATAACAAATATAAAATCTTTTATTATTATTAAAAAAAAGTCAAGCCAATTGGTCATTCCTTAGCATGTGAGTACAGAAACGAACTATTAGTTCATAAGTATAGCATTTCGGGCATTTGATACTGTACGAGTCTTTGGAAAAGCAATATATTGTCTTGCTAAAATTCATAGAAAACAATTGAACAGCAGCATATAGGAAATGTGTGCAGCGACAATCCAATTGAAATTAAAAAGAAACAAGTGATTCAACATATAGGATATGTGCACAGTGAAAATCCAATTGAAAATTAGAAAGAAAGAAGCGATTCAGCATATATAGGATATGTGCACAGCGACAATCCAATTGACATTAAAAAGTAACAAGTGATTAAATTGAATTTTTGGCAGAATAACATCATAAAGTAAAAAGAATGAGCACTCATAACATATAAAACTCAAAACACACCATAACCATAATTGAACCACAAATTAGCACATCAAACTTCATGGATTCAGAAATAAAAACATACCCAAAATCACAACAACATATTAGAACACGATTTTAATATGAATTCATTAAAAGATTACAAAAACAAGAAATAAAAAACAAACACTTCACTATCCATATGATCATACAACCCTTATGGTGAACATAGACTCCCCCTTACCTCTAGTTTTGCGAAGTTGATGATTTCCTATGGTTGAATCTCTCTCTTAGCTCTTCCCTCTTTGCCTCCTTTGCCTCTTTTCTCCACAACCCTAGTTTTTCTTTTGCCACTTTGTTTCTCTCTTTCTCAGTAACCTTTTTTTCTCTAATTCTCTTCTCTATTTATAAGCTCGAGTTTGTTTCTAATCTTTTAAGATTACTATATGTTCTCTAGGTTTGTTAATAATCTTTTCAGATTACTATTTGTAACTCTAGATATTATTACTATTCTTTCTGAAACTACACCACCTTGCTATTCGCACATCCCTCTGCTTAAATCATTAAAACACTACTTAGCTCACTAACTACACCTCTTTCTACCCAATTTTACGAATCCACCTCCGTTCGCACTCTCCTTTTTTTTCTCTCTAAAAACTCCATTTTTTCTTCCTAAACATTATTTTCTCTCACTCTTTAACCGACTAACCAAGCCATCTACATTCTCCTTACATATTCTTCCAATAAATACGAAGATTTAAATTAATACTACCTAACAACCAATACTAATAATAATAATAGTATTAATATTATTTAATAATTATATCAACTAATATTAAAAATCGGGGTGTTACAGGAAACGTTCACGGTAACTTGATGCACCTGCGACACAACCTTAAACACCACAACTTGCACATCTGCTTCAACAGTTAAGGGGGCAACATTTTACTGGGGTGCTGCAAAAGCCAAGGAGGAACCTACACGAGTAAAGTTATCTTCAATTGGAACCCAATGTTGCTTCTTTGTCGGAACTGGTTTCTTACCTTGGGCAGTTTTTTCCTTGTGTGCATTACCGTCTTTCAGAGGATACAACCACCTACAGGATGTAACGTCATGACTAATGTTTTGACAAAGTGTACAGAAGTCTGGAAGTCATTCATATGCCACCTCAACAGGAAAGTTGTATCCCTCCCTCTCCACCGTGATTTCGTGAAAAATTTTCCTTGAGAAGTTCATATCAACAAGAATTCGAGCATAATGGCCATAAATACGCTTAGTCGTCATATTATCAATGAGAAGCGGAGTGCCCAAAGCACTAGCTATTTCGTGAAGCGTCCTATGCATCCAATATTTCTGTGACAGTGCCATCAATCGGATCCACACCTGAGCATGAGTGTTGTGTTGTGTGTGCAAATTAAAGTCCTTGGTCCATTCTAACAACCGTAAGACACCTGGTTTCAAATTTACAGTTCTCGCTGCCTATACAATACGTAAATCCGTTTTAGAGGCAAATGTAAATTCATATAATCCCTTTCCTAGTGACAACATGATCCATGTTCCATTCGTCTTCCATTGCTTTTGGAGTTTTTGGTAAATGTCCTATGTTGCATAAGACTTGTCACCCTTATTCAGAACCAATCCACCATGAAGGTTACGCTTACAGACTGCCATTCCTTTTTCATACAAGGCTTGTGAAATTTTAATACTGACTGACTCACCTATAATTGTTGGTTGTAGTAAATTGTAATCAGAGGAAGAGGTATGTGAAGCTGTCAACACTTGTGCAAAATAAATTATGTTCACCGGTTTAGAAGGAGGGGGTGGAGCCATCGCAGCCGAGGAGAGACCCACCGGTGCAGCCAGCTCTGCCTGCTAGTCAAACGGCATGGCAGCAGCTGCATGAGATATAGCCAAAAGATAATACCTTCAATAGCAAAATATACCAACATGCCACAAATTGGAAAATAGATCAATTTGTATTGGAATGAATTTGCTTGTAGCGATAACAATAAAAAGCCACTAGATTGAAATGCTAAACAAAAACGGCACCGATGCTAATATTTCAAATATAGTAGCACCTTCACGAGAATCAAGAAAGTTCTACTGTCAAGAATAAACAATCAATTGGAATGAATATATTAGCATATATGATTGAACGTATGAGTATAGTATTGAAAGATTTCGGCGGCGCTCATGCTAGTGTTCACGATTTTGAGTTTTGACTATGTAGCAAGTTTTTTAACTACATGCACGTGGCCACTATGCCTTTGTGGGATGTAAAAAATAGGTAAATGACATTAGAGTAAAAACGATACCATTGATAATTTTCTACTTCTTAAAAAAAAAAAAGGATAATTTTCTACTAGCAACCATTTTACAAATTTTAAATAAAAAAATTATCTGCCTCTAGAAGTGTATTTTGGAACAAATTATGTCGTAGGAGAAGAAATTTATCAACTTTGCTACTTATCATCAACTGTTCAGTACTTTCTGTTTGAACGATAATGATACACTTAAAACAAAGGTTGAAAGAATAGAGGTTTAGTTGACAAAAACATAAAAACAATTCAGGGAAAAGTTTTATTAATTAATTGCAACTACTTGCAGTTATACAACCATCTCCACGTTGAGATTTGAATGAGTTCCTTGAATTTACAAAGTTAAACTCTTACAACAAATAATTTAAAAACTTGGAGGGTAGGCATGTCCCAATTCATTCAACCCCTTCTTCCTTTGTGGCCACTTTAAAGTGTTGTACACATTCATTAATTGGATACTTTTCCAAGGAACACACTTTTGATCGTTCAAAAAGCCTCCATTTACATTTATTCCCCATGTGCAATAGTTGCAATTGTGACGGTTTTGGTCATAAATGTCAAGATAATGAACATGGGGGCTTTGAGGCCATGTAAAACTGCAGGAGAATAACGTAGGTATTTTATTCAGAGAAAATTCTGGTTGGAATGTAATCAGGTAAACATCTCCAAAACCAAGTGTGTGAGATCCATGATCAACATTATTGGATTTGCAATTAACAGTTATATTTGTTGGAGTTGGAGCTTGTACCTTATTGACAATAGTAACTATTACCATAGGACCAATAGCTATGGTATCACTAGCCTCGAATGCAAGTAGTGTGATTATGAGTATTGAAAATTTTAAGGTAATTGAACTTGGAACTGCCATTGTTGTATGCACAATGCCTACAAGACCTGCAGCAATATTAATTTATAGAACATTAAACAGCTCAATAAAGTGCTTCCAACAACGGGAATGATTTTACAAAATTCAAATACCGTTCAAATAATGGAATTTTTCGTATAGTAATTTATTGAAATAGTGTTGACTACAATAAAATAAAATCAGATTACAATTTTCCCTGTCAACGTAAATTTTCCTACCAATCATCCTATAAGTAGTTTTCAAACTCTACCACTTTTTACCACTCACTAAATCATTTTTATATAATTCCTATTTTTATAATTGGCTACCAACTATCAATTTTATCTTTGACAAAAAAAAAAAACTATCATTTTTATCTAATTAGTTTGGAGGAAACCATTCAAATTATTTATTTTAATATAGCAAGCCATTCAATGCATTGATATACCGAATAAATTCACATTGAAGTAAAATCAAACCTTTTTTTTATAGATGTAACCGTTAAATGGAATTTTTATTGTAAATTTATTTCAATATAGTAAGCCATTTAATGCATGGACATAGTACCAAATAAATCCACTACCAAAAGAAAATATACCAAATAAATTCAAATTGAAATAGAATCAAATTTTTTTGATATATCATATATGAAACCGTTCAAATGGAATTTTTCGTATAGTAAGTCATTGAAATAGTGTTGACTACAATAAAACAAAATCATATTACAATTTTCACTGTCAGGGAATACACAAAGGCTCAAATACAAAACAAATAAAAAGCCAAGTGAGTGGCAATACTCCTTCACAAAATACACCAACCCTCTAATATGAAACTGCTCCACTACACTCCCCATAGAAATCACACTACTTCTTACAATCTGCCACATTTGCCAACCAACATATAATACCCCTTCCAAGTACCAAAATCCCAAGAATTTACATCATCCAAAAAAGTAATCATGTTACATACCATACTCATTTCATAATCTTAAAGTCACTAAGTCTAGTTAGAGTACAACAAGGCCTAACACCAGCAAAAGTTCCCTAGTGATATCAGTTATTGTTGGGGAAAACTATGAACTCTCAAAATCTATATTGTAAAAATTGAAAGTCATATGTTCTAAATATAAACAACATATCACTTCATATGCAATTGAAGCGAAAAGTGATATGTTCAACATGAAAACGCCTTTGTTTCACATTTATTTGAATTGACTATAGAATTCTACTACCACCCCAAGATCCTTCGGTTACGAATTCTCAGTATAAAAAACAACAGACTGATTAGTAAATGTACCTTTGTAGGTTGACAATTTTAAAAGTAAATTTCTTAGAGAAGTAAATATAAAAACAAGGACAACTTACAGTGTTCATATCAATTTCAGAACACTAGAAAAGGAGGGATCTATGGCGAGTTTCCTAATTTCATCACTTATATGAGAACCTCCCAATACAATCTGTCTCAGTCGTTTGCAGTTTTCCACGACATCTTTCACTCCTTTCTCTGTGAACCAATCACAATCTATCAGTGATAGTTCCAAAAGCCCAGGACAACTCTTTGAGATCGCGTAGAGTGTTTCATCATGGACATCTGTATCTGACAAATCCAACACCTCTAGCTTGGGAACTACAAAGTTCTTTTCAAATAGGTCCACAAATGAACACCCGGCTAAGTTCAAATGTCTAATCTTATAACATCTTCTTAAAACTTGAGGAATACCTTCAAAATAACTGTCATTGCACAAACTCAAATCAAGCATCTCCAAATTGGGGAAAGAGGAAGCAAACATTATGATGTTTTCGTCACTTAACCAAATGTTATTAGCTAAATAGAGAGACTTTAATTGAGGGTATACACCAATATCTGTCAAAGAATCATTATTCTCTACACTCTGATTCCCAATAGCTGTGTCTTCCATTCTGATCTCACTAAGTGAAGGACAATTTCTAACGAGTAAAAAAAAGGATACTTCTGTGAGCATATAACAACCATTAAGGTTTATAGACACCAAATCAGCAAGAAACAAAGTCAACTGGGCAACATGTTGATCATTCATAAAATTACTGCGATCAAGTTCCAAATGTTGTAAATGTTGACACTTGGATAACAAAGAGTGAATTGCATTAGTGTGACTTTTTCTCAAACTTTTACCAAGGTTGAGTTGTTTGAGCAAAGGGAAACAATCGGCAATGAGTAAGAGGTGAGAGCTTTTAAGAGAATGAATGTCGGAAGCATTGAGAGAGGTCAAAGTAGTAACCTTTTTGGAGAAAGCTCGTAACCCATTAACGGGAATGGTCGGATTATTGGAGATATTGAGCGATGTGATATTTAAGGGGGAACAAGAGATTTTGCGGAGAAGCTTGTTGAGGTAACAGTGGTAGTGCGAGAGGTCTAAGGAGTTGAGGTGTGTGAACCTTTCAAATAGGCGAACAACGAAAGGGCGAGTTTGATCGTAGACAGTAAGTGAGAATAGGAGACCGTTGGTGAGGCGGAGGAACTGTTTGGAGACGAGGGATAGAGAATTTAAATAGTGATGACGGTTGTTGTCGTTTATGACGAGGAATCTGAAGACAATTTCCCAACAATCATCAGGTAAATATGAACATGTTTCTTCCTGAACAAACTGTTGTGAAGATTTGAAAGAAGTTTTCTTCTTCCTTTTCAATGGATTTCGGAAGAGTTTCGCTAGTGGTAAATTTTCCGATGAAGATTTTCTTTTCTTTTTCCGATGAAGATTTTCTTTTCCTTTTCATTGGAAGCAATCGATCGATTTTGTTTGTCACCAATATTGGATAATACGCCTATGAATCTTAGTTTTGAGATAAGTGAATTTGAACCGACAAACCTCAGCATTAAACGTCCACGTAAACTATTTTTAAAGAGGGTAATGGTGGAAAATATTTATGACTTAAATTAAATGACCAACTTGTTGCAAAAAAATTTAAAAGACTAACTTATCAAAAACATCTAGCTTTAAGAACCGCAGGAAGCATTCAGCCTAATGTTTACAAACTTCTACACCATAGCTTACTCCTACTGTATACATTTCATCAATTTCATTAGCAAATTAAAACATAAAAGTAACCACAGCAGTCAGAATAAATAGTAACAAGGTTAATAAAATCTGTCACTCAACGTATCAGATGGAACACTTCACACTAATCCAACAAGACATGCTTTTTCTTTAATTCCAAACTTGCTTAAATTTCTTTGAACTGCAATCTTCCGTCGATCTCTGATAACCTGTAGCATGCAAAAAATGAATCAACAGTATTTCAAATGTCACTCAATTGGCTGTGAAGCCCACACCTAATTACCAGAACTTCGATGTTGGAAACGAAATGACGTCCGATCCGATTCATATATACCTAAATTAAATGTGTTATTAGAAGGACACAAACCCATCTGGATTCCTAAAAGAAAATTTTATACATATATTAATCTGGATTTTAAAGAGCAAACTTGACAAAATCATATGATGTGCGAATGAAAGTCCGTGTGGTAGTGGTACAACAACAAAAAGTGCAGCAACGACTTATTGTTTGCAAATATAAGATAAAGAAGAGTAGTAACGAGGCATTATTATAACCTTTCTACCAAACAGAAGCCCCATAAATTGAAACTACATCACTACACCAAGACAGAATCACACAGTGCAGAAAACCAAAACAAAATCACTGCACCAACACTCCCAAAATTGAAACTACATCAGCTCCCAATTGAAGCTGCTAAAAAAATATGATCAATTATTAGATAGACATCAAAACAAGCAAATCTTGACAGCAGCTCACTAAAAAACATGCAGCATATCAAAATGCATTTTTTTGTTTACTAATGAGTTACCTATACATGTATACCGGAATGAGAATATGAAACATCTATATGATTGCTTCCGGTAAATTCAGTTTGATTAAGTTTTGCTTTGGATAAGGTTTTTAAGAAGTCGTTCAGAATGAGTATGTGATGCATTTCAAGTAATAACTGATACTTTTCTGATATGGTTTTGGAGCTTGTCCTGCCAAAGAATATAAACTGCCTGCAAGAGAACTGAGGCTAATAACAAGGATTGCCACTATATGCAAATTTTAAAAAATAAAAAATTCAGTTATCTTTTTACTATAAATATCCTATTTCTTCAAACTACTCTTTTAAAAATTGTGAAAGATTTTACCCTTTTCCCCTATATTTTCGGCCCTCTAAAGCCTTCCCCTCCCCTCCAAACTCCCAAACAAAGCCTTAGGGAATTATCCTATTTGTATAACTAATAAGTAAATGCACATTTCTAAGTTGAAATTCTGAAAAAGTGAATCTTAAAACAAAAACAACTTTCAGCGTTCAAACATTACCATAGCAATTTCATAATACTAGCAAACATGGCATCCATGACGCGAGAAGATTTCCCTAGTTTTGTCACTTAAATGAATATCTCCCACATATATCTCTTGAAGTTGTGTGCAGTTTTCGACCACATGTTTCACTCCCTTCTCTGTGACATTATCACAAAGTTGAAGTGATAGTTTCAAAAGCCCTATACAATTCTTTGAGATCGCATAAAGTGTTTTATCATTAACCTTTGTATTTGACAAGTGCAACACCTCCAGCTTGGGAACTACAAAGTTCATTCCAAGTAGCTTCACTTTTTTACACTCAGCTAAGTCCAAATGCCTAATCTTGCAACATCTTCTTAATACTTGAAAAATCCCTTTAGATATGCGATTACAAGAATATATATTAAGCACCTCTAAATTGGGGAAAATGGAAGCAAACATTATAATATTTGCATCACTTAACCATGAATTTTCACCCAAATAGAGAGACTTTAATTGAGGATGTACACCAAAATACGCCAAGGAATCATAATTTGCTACACTACCCCCAATATTTTCCATTCTGATCTCACCAAGTAAAGGACAGTTCCTAGCAAGTGCAAACAAAGCTGATTCTGTGATCTTACTACAATTACTAAGGTTTACGGACACCAAATCACCAAGAAAAGAAGACAATTTGACAACATGTTGATCATTCAGAAACCTATTATCTTCAAGATCCAAATGTTGGAAACCTTTATGACAATTGGATAACAAACAAAAGAGTCCACCATAATTATTGCCAGAACAAAAGTTGAGGTCAAGTCTTGTCAAAGGAAGACGTTTCCTTGCAAAAGTGTAGAGCAACTGATCAGAGATATTCACAGCAGACAAACCAAGACAAGTCAAACTCTTTAAACTCACCAATGAGTCAATTAAATGTGAAGCAGTGAATTCATCGTGATGAAGTGATATTGATAACAATAAAGACGTCAATGTTGGTCTCTCACGGAGAGCAGAAGCAATGCCTGCATTGGTTAATGCATGACAACCAAACATATTTACTTCCTGCAGAAGCTTGCAGTTGTTGAACAAGTGGAAAAGCAATTGATTGTTGATGGGAAAGTAAGAAAGATTAACCTTGCGAAGTTTGGAAAGTGCGAATGAGAGAGCCTGTACCCCATGGACATAGCTATCAGACTCGTCTACCATAGTGTGCATGAACATTCCAACTTCGCTGAGATCGAGTTCTTCGAGTAAAGGGAAACATTCGGCTATAAGTAACAGATGAGTGCCATTGATATCATAAATGTTGGAACAAGTAAGAGAGGTCAAAATTGTATTATTTTGAGAGAAAGCTCGCAACCCGTTTTCCGGAACTGTGGGTTGATAGGAGAGATTGAGTGAAGTAATTTTTAATGATGGGAAATGAGAGATTTGGCAAAGAAGGTCGTCGAGGTCATAACCGCGATATAGCGAGAGATTGAGGGAATTGACGTTGGTGAACCTTCTGAAGAGGCGATGGAGGAAAGGTTGTGTTTGATTCTGGCGGAGAGTGAGTAAGAACCGGAGATGGTCGGTGATGGAGAGGAATCGCTTGGATACGGCGGAGAGAGAATTCAAGTTCCAACAGTTGTTGTTTTTGTCGTCGTTGATGATGAATCTGAAGATAGATTCCCAACAATCATCAAGTAAATATAAATATGTTGCTGCAGCAATCGTAGTTTTGCTTTTCGTTTCAATGGAAGAAACCATTTGTTGGGAAGAAGATTTAACAGAAGAAGTTCTCTTCCTTTTCATATGTGAAATTGTTGTTTCAGCCATTAGAGAGAGTTAGGGTTTTGAGAACACAAAGAAAGACTGTGTCACAGAGAAATCAGGGTTTTCCGAGGACGTATATATACTAAGAGCAATGCTATACATCAAGAAAGATTTTATCAAGAAAAATTCAAGAATGAGATGGCAGAATAATCACCCTTAGATTTTATCAAGAAATTGTCTTATATTAATGTTAGCCAATAAAATCTCTGCCTGGCCGGAAATCATGGGGTGGTGGGTGTTATGTGTTTTTTTTTATGAAAGGTTAATAAATGAGACTGAAATCTAAGGGTGATTATTGTGCCATGTCATTCTTGAATCTTTCTTGATAAAATCATTCTTGATATTTAGCATTTTCCATATGCTAATCAGGGTTTGTGGAGGGTCGAGTGTTTCTACGCGTTTAGCCCTTGCTTCATACTTAATTATTTATTTTTTTCAGTCAACATCTTATTTTTACTGAAATTAAAAATTGAACCGATACCTTGTTGTGTTCCTTTTTTTTATTCCGAGACTATAGAAGAGTTTCTCATCCTTTCAAAATAGAAACATAAGTTTTGTCAAAAAAAAGAAAAAACATAAGTTTCACCACCAAAAAATATATTTACACCACCAAAAAAAATAAAAAATAAAAACATAAGTTTATCATCAGTCCGAAATAGGTTAGGTCGAGCTACACTTTATAGTAATAGATAGTAGTAATAAATAATATTGTTTACCTTTACTTAAGTAAGTCAACCTTATAGGTTTAAAAACTTTTTTTATGGCCTGTAATTTGGCCTTTTGAGCTAAATAAACTTCCAAAAGAGTTTAAATCTTCTCTATTTACTTAAAAAAAACTTGATATGACTTGTCCTAGACTAGGTCGTAAGCCCTTATAGTTCGGCATAGCCTATTCCCATCCATATTTGCTATAAATTTTAGGAAACAAATTACCCATCAGATTACAAAACTAACCTTCTAAACATATCTCTTTTTTTCTAATTTTTATTTTGTAAAAAATAATTTATTGTGTAATAAATAATTTTCTAGGTGCTTAAAAATCTACTTCTACTATAAACTTTACAAGTATTACTATCACAATTTTAACACATGTCCTTATTTTTCTAACTTTTATTTTTGTTAAAAAGAGTTTTCTTTTGTAATAATTCTTTTTTTGGGTACAAAGTTTAAGGAACTCTTGCACATTTTCAATCATTCCAAAAAATGAACAAATCCTGTATATGAAGAGAGTTTGAGAGCAATTTTCTTTTCTCTTACACCATGTGGGTTCTTACTTTGATAGCAGGGTCACAAAATTACCCTAGGCTGAAAATTTGTTTTAAAAATTTAACAACTCAACTGATAAATTTTAGTACAGGCGTGTAAAATCAAGGAAGTGATGGTATTTTGTTCGAGTGAAAGTTGTATGGTAAATTGATTGACATGCATGTTTTTTACACATGTATGACATGATTTTTTAGATAAAGGAAGTTCCAAGTCTATTGGAAGAAGAACCACAAACATCCCAAGATGGAGGCTTTTGCTCTTAAAATGCCGCATGGTGAATATTTTCAACAAATCCTTTATATGTTAGTTTCCTAATGACGAAATCGGCAACAATGATGTATTATTTGTGCGTTTCTCCCTATATAGTCAATATTGATAATTGTACTTGCACAAATATTATGTTATTTACAAACCTGTAAAACCTAAATAACATGTATCTGTTTAAAGATTACAGGGTATGCCCCACTTAAGAGTTTTCTCTTTTATATATGCTCATACCTGTACAAAGTAGGATATTTCATTCATTTGAAAACACATTAGTAGTTTGTACTTTGTAATATGAAGTAAGATTATCCATCAAAATCTAGCATGATGGTTCCATGGATATGTTATTCTCCTCATTATTAACATTCAATACTTGCTCCTCATTAATTAGCTATATATGAAACATTAAAGAATATGTTTTTCTTCATCCTTTATTCCAGGATTATTTATAAAACTATATTAATTTTGTTGTATATGAAATCCTTGCATATCTTCATAGTTAATCCATCAACAATTATGCATTTCTCAGCGAGTACGGGTAAAAATTGATAATGCGGAGGTTAGAAATTCTGATGTTTTTCATGGAAACATCGATCAAAATGTTTAGAACAGACGAAAAATAAACAAGTAGTCAACCTTAGGTTGCGTTGCAATTCCAAAAATTACCAAAAACACCCTAATAGCAAAGGAAAAAGAACAAGGCCGCAAGGAACATAAACCTACTGATGTGCGTGTCAAAGGAAAAGGATCTTCTAAAAACAAAGTTGAATTTCTGAGAGTAGCTATATGATTTGAATCCCTACTCTGGTCAATACCGTCTGAACTTCCAGCATCAAGTCCTTCACTGTTTTCATGAATACATGTTCATATTAGATATTTATATAAGGACTGAAATGAAAGTCAATACGTAAGGTCAATGAAAGATGTCAAATGAAAACTTAACACAAGGTTCCTAGAGAAGGATGGGAAAATTAAGGTTATGCAGAGTTTTTACTAGTGGTCTATTTGGTTTATGGATCCATACCTTTCTCGTACGGAAACTTTTCAGAACTTTATGCACTTCATTTATCAAGGAATAAGTTAACATGTTCTATTCTAGAAGAGATGTCAGTCTGCAGAAGCTGAGTAAGCTTCTACTTCTTGGAAATCCATTGACAAGAAAGTTGCCAGAAATTATTGCTAACTATGATCCGTGTTTGGTCAGGTTGAGGGTTGCTAATTTTGCATAACTACTACCTCGGAGGAAAAATTCTGTTGCCAAGGAGGACAACCAATTCAAGGAATTATTTTAAGCAGGTTTAGCAAGCCTAAGCTAGCACACATAAACTTCCCAACATCACAAAGCATTGGAAAAATCAAGTCCAACATTGATGAGCGATAATGATAGCTACACCTAAATCTTTTAACAATAAGATAAGCAATGACTTCAAGAGCATGTATCAAGTAACACATAAGTTCATGTAATCAATATTAATTCATTATTTCAAGTTTGTAACAGCAAAATTAGAACCAGATTAATGAGCAAATGCACATTTGTAAGAGAAGTAGATCTTAAAACCAAAACAGTTAACTTACAAAGTTCAAACTTCAGCATAACCCTTTCAGAAACTAGCAAACAAGACATCCATAATGCAAGAAGCGTTTCCTCATTTTTAATGATGGAGCGATGATCTTTCTTAATGATGGCCTTAAAACTATCATTAAGGCAACATCATTAGCTTGTACTTGATAACAATATCTCAAATTGATCTCCCTCAATTTTGTGCAATTATTAACCACATGCTTCACTCCGTTCTCGGTGACATCATGACAATTTTTCAAGAACAGTTGAAAAAGCACACAACAACTCTTTGATATCATACTGAGTGATTGATCATCGACGTTTGTATATGACAAGTTCAATACCTCCAGATTTGGAGCTTTAAATTTCATTCCACCTAGAAACCTACCTGACAGTGACTCAAGTTCAAATGCTTAATCTTACAACATCTTAAAACTTGATAAATACTTGCTTCAGATATGCCCCTCCAAGAGGTCAAATCAAGCACCTCTAAATTGGGGAAAATGGAGGCGAACAGTATGATGTTTTCCTCTCTCATATGGTAACAACCAGTCAAACAAAGAGACTTTAATTGAGGCCTTTCAGCAAAATCCCTGAAAGAGTTAGAATTCTCTTCTCTCTCTTCCCCAATTCTTGTGTGTCCCATATTGATGTCACTAAGTGATGAACAATTTCTAACTAGTGAAAACAAGGTTGATTCTGTGAGGTTGAAACAATTACTAAGGTTTATAGACACCAAATCACCAAGAACCAGCGAAAGCTCGGAAACTCGTTGATCATTCACAAACCAAGTGCAATGAAGATCCAAATGTTGTATACGTCGAAACTTGGATAACAACCGAGAGTGCATTCCATAATGTACTCAGTTCTGACATTGCTGATCAAACTGTTACCAAGGTTGAGTTCTCTGAGTAAAGGAAAACAGTTGGCAATGAATAACAGCTCATTGTCATTCTTGAGATGCATGTTGGAACAATTAAGAGAGGTCAAAGTTTTAACCTTTTGAGAGAAAGCTTGCAAGCCAATGCCATTAAGGGAAATGGTCCGATGGTTGGAGATATCGAGGGATGTGATATTTAATGGGAAACAAGAGATTTTTTGGAGAATACTGTTGCGGTCACTACAAGAAAGGTAGTGCGATGATAAGTCGAGGGAGTTGAGATTGGTGAACCTTTTGAAGAGACGGTGGAGGAATGGGCGTTTTTTTCTCACGATAGTGAGTGAGAATAGGAGACAGTTAGTAATGGAAAGGAACTGTTTCGAGACGAGGGATAGAGAATTCAAGTTGTGATGGTTAATGTTTTGGTCATCTTCGTTGATAATGAATCTAATAATAGATTCCCAACATTCGTCTGGTAAATATAAATATGTTTCTTCTTCAACCAATCGTTGCGAAGAAGATTTAAGAGAAAAAGTTCTCTTCTTCCTTTTCATTGGCAGTGAATGGTATGAGCGCCGTCGGCGTCTGCGGGAAAGAAAATGGAAGATATGGGCAACCATATGGTGCCGCCGATTCTGGTGGTAAATCTTTCGGTGATGGTGTTAGGGTTTATGTTTCAGGGTTTCGGATATCATAAATATATATATGGATTCGAAAATATGGGCTTTTCCTTTGAGGTGCACTTTTGTTAACTCCCTGCACCTACCACTGAATAGGACTATAGGAGTAAAACAATTTTATTTATGTCATAACATAGTAATATTTTTTTTTAGTAACACGGTAATTTTATTTATTCATAGCACAGTAACTTAAATTTTAAACTAATTAAAATGTTTATATTTTTCTTTGGTATAGAATGAATATTTATCATATTTATGGTTGACCATAAAAGAATGTAGAATCCTTCAAAAATATAAATAAAAGAATTTAGAAATATTTTATAAAAATGACAACGTAGGAATAATAATTAGAAGGATTAAACAATATAATTCACGAATGCTAAAAAAATAATACAACAACAACAACAAAAAATTCAACAAAATCCAGCTAGGCAATAAGCAACCTGCATTGGAAATAAATTCACGAATGCTAAAAAATACAACAACAAAAAATTAGATCTAAAAAAATGGAGGAAGGAATCTAGAGATCCAGACAAAATGAAAAGGAAAATTGAATTCAAATTTGCTGGTGAAGTAGATTGATCCAACGAGAGTTTGAGAATGGTGAGAGACTAAAAATTGATTGAAGGATGATGGAAATGAAGTTTGTACTGTGGGTTTGGATTGTTATGTCTAGAAAATGTGTTCTACGGTGGTGGAGAGTTCCAGAGAGAAAGAAAGGTTGGGTGGGTAGAAAATGGTGCAAGTTGTCCAACTATTCCTATTTTTTTTTTTTTTTTTAATTTTTTTTATAATAGTGGTGTAACGGATATAATTTTATTTTAAGGGTATTTTTGACATATTAATAAAAACAATTGAATTTAAATTCAAATTTGAATAAAAAATAAGTGATTTTTTGACATATTAATAAAAACAATAACAATTGAATTAAAGTTTAAAGGCTTAAATGCAATTTTGACCCCCTTAGTTCCAAAATCCCAGGACAACTCTTTGAGATCACATAGAGTGTTTCATCATTAATATCTGTATTTGACAAACTTAAATAACACAATAAATGCATTAATAACCAGAAGCATTTGTAAGAGAAATTGGGTGTGAGGGTATTTTAACAAACAACATCTGATGAACTTTTTGACCAATTGCAATATCAAACTGAGATTGAGACGGAGTTCCTGATAATAAATCATGTAAATAATACAATAAATTTAAGTAAGTTGATTCTAAGTGTAAATCTTATCACTGCTTGTTTGATCCCTTAGCCACTAAGAGAACACATCAAACTGATCAACATCTGAACTGATGAACATGTTCTGTATGCAACAAATCCACTCAATATAAAAGACTTTGTTACTTTGTGATACAAATGTTCCGTTTCATAGTCCACTTGGAATTCTTTTAACGTTCCCATCTAAAAACCTCAACTCTTAACATCTTACGAATAAAGCATCTAGCTTGAAATTACCACAGAATGTTGCACAAATTTGCTAATCGTGAGCTAGAAACTAGGTTAACATAGACCTAATCAAAGCTTGATATACATTTCATCAAATTCATTAGAAAATAAAGGAAATCCTTTTGGAAAATTCACTAAAAATGAGGTTAATAAAATTCGCCACTCAACAAAATTTTTGGAAAACTACACATTAATCCAACAAGACAAACTTTTTTTCTCCGACAATATAACTATAACAAAATAAAGGAAGTTCTTAGGCACTCAATTGTGCTTTGGAACCTTTCCATTCTAGCTCTTTCTTTAATTCCAAACTTGCTTTAATTTCTTTGAACTGCAAACCATCTTCCCTTGATCTCCAGTTACCTGTAGGCGTAAAAAAAAAATCAACAGTTACTTAGTTGATTGAGAAGTAAAGACGCAGCAGCTAAATGCCAGAACTTCGATATTGGCAACATAATGACTTCTGATCCGATTTATATATACCCACATTAAATGTTTTATTAAAAGGACACAAACACATTCCACACAACTTCATTTTACAAGTTCTATCAAAACTGAACTCAATATATATGAATTTCCGGCGTATACAATTAAATTATGAAATTTTTTGAACTGTTATTTATTCCATAAAAATTTATCAGAATTTTTCATAAGCATCAAGTTTAGGAAATAAGGCATTCACCATTTACTCTTATATTTTGTAACAAGAAGATAATGCCTTAATGATTTCGTCCAAGTTATATGATAACATTTCTATGAAACAACCATATGACCTTTCTACCAAATAGAAGCCACATGAATTGAATCTACATATATGCTACAACAGCCAAGGTATAATCACTACCCAACACCAACACTTCCTAAATTGAAACTGCTGCTGGTGTCATATATGCTATAACATGAGCCGTATCTGAATGCCTTTATAAGAAGTGATTGAGGATGAGTCTGTGATTGATGTCATGCCAAATAATTGATACTTATCTAACTCTTAAATTACCAGATTTAATCTAGTTTCTGATATTGTTTTTACGCTTGTCACGCCAAATAATAAAATTCATCTACAAAAGCACTCTAAAGCTCAATTTAAACAGAATAATGAGAAAACTTTCAAGAACCTAATAACAAGGATTATCACTCTATGCGAAGGTTTAAGGATCACTGATTCAGTTAGCTTGTTACTAAAAATATCCTAATTACTTCAAATATCTAAATTACATGAAATTTGTGTAACGTTGTTAGGCCTAATAATTAAGTCAAATCTAATAGTATAAAAAGTCAAGCTCAATATGTATTCTATGGCACAAAAGGGTATTATCAAATAAACTGGATGAGGAAATAAACTATCAATTAACTAACACTAGACTGAAACACCAAATAGAAGTCAAAAAACAAGTCAAGAAAAATGCTCTTCTTAAAATTACTACACCAATGCGATCAAGCTTAAGCACGCAAAATAAATCAAGCTAATAATTCAAACAACAAACAAATGAAACAGTGATGACAAAATGAACCAGAGTTGATAGTGAAAAGACATTAGAATCATACACTACAATATTATCATGAGTAAATGCACGTTTGTAAGTTTACATTTTAATAAACTAATTTCTCAGAAAAGTAAATCTTAAAACAAAAACAACTTACAGAGTTCAAACTTCAGCATAGCATTTTTAGATTACCAGCAAAGAAGGCATCCATGACGCAAGAAGAATTCCCTACTTAAATCTAAATCTAAATCTAAATCACCCAAATAAATCTCTATAAGTTGTGTGCAGTTTTCTACCACATGTTTAACTCCCTTCTTTGTGACCCTTTTACATTTTCTCAGTAACAGTTTCAAAAGCCCCCAACAATTCCTTGAGATCGCATAGAGTGTTTCATCATCAACATTTGTATATGACAAGTTCAACACCTCCAGCTGGGGAATTTCAAAGTTTATTTCAAGTTGCTTCACACTTGAACATTCGGCTAAGTTCAAATGCTTAATCTTATCATATCTCCTTAAAACTTGACAAATACCTTTAGATATTTTAGTGCAAGTATTCAAATCAAGCAGCTGCAAATTAGGGAAAAAGGAAGCTAACATTATAATCTTTTCATCACGTAAGCAATAATTTTTACCCAAAAAGAGAGACTTTAATTGAGGGTATACACCAGAATTCTCTACACTCTCTTTCCCAATAGCTGTGTTTTCCATTTTTATCTCACTAAGCGAAGGACAATTTCTTACGAGGGAAAACAAGGCTGATGCTGTGAGCATTGAACAATGATTAAGGTTTATAGACACCAAATCACCAAGAAACAAAGAGAACTCGGCAACATGTGTATCATTAAGGAAAAAAGTGCCTCTCAGATTCAAATGGTGAATACATCGACACTTTGATAACAGAGTGAATTCCATTAATTAAATCATTTTGATTGTTGACCAACTGACTTTGTGATAACAGAGAGTGAGTTCCATTCCTGAAATTAGATTGACGTTCGAGAAAATGGTAATCGAGTTCGAGGTTGAGTTCTATGAGCAATGGGAAACAATCTGCAATGAGTAACAAGTCATTTTTCTTGAGAAAGTTGATAGAACAAGTGAGAGAGGTCAAAATAGAAGATATGAGAAACTGTTTTAGGGTTTCGGATCAATACAGAACAAGGGTTAGTTTGTTTGTAAAGTAAATACTGTTATTCCTTCTCTATTTATATGAAACTAGTAAATGGGCTTTCACTGTGGACTCAATTTCATTTGAGAGAATAAAAGCACTTTTGCAACTCGATCAATATACAAGTAAAACAATTTCCTTTATTTCAAAACCAATTTTACTTTCCCTAAAAAATATAAAAATAAAACCAATTTTATTTATTTCAAACCAATTTAATTTGACTATTATTTTTCCCACCCTGCCTGCAAAAAAACCAAAAATACCCCCTGGTCCGGATTATGTAATCCGAACCAGATTGTTAGTAATTTTCGAAAAACGAAATCCGGGCACTTTTCAAATGTGATGCTTTGTGTTTTCTTTGATGTCAAAGGTTTATGTTGATCGTTATATAACCCTCGCATAAGCTGCAAAGCAATTGCAGGGGTTATATGAACGGTCAACAATGACTATGACAGAGAAGACTGGAGATCTTGAGCGATGTGAGTTTCTTCAATGGGAAATGAGAGATCTTATAGAGAAGGTTGTTGAGGTCGAGGTCGCAGACGCATTATTTTGTGAGATCGAGGGAGTTGAAGTTGGCGAACCTTTTGAGGAGGCGATCGAGGAAAGGAAGCGTTGCATCTTTGACAGTGAGTTAAAATAGGAGAAATATGGTCATTGAGAGGAACCGTTTGGAGACGAGGGATAGAGATTTCAAGTAACGACAGGTATTGCGGAGTTTGATGTAGTGGCCGTTATCGTGGATGATGAATCTAAAGATATGCTCCCAACACTCATCAGGTAGATCTGAATGTGTTGGTGTCACTGTTTGTTGTGAAGGTTTCTTTCGTCTCATTGTGAGGTGTAAATTGAATAAAACGATGTTGTTTGCCTCCTCCAATTTCTCAACGTTCACAAATAGCTATGTCAAACTTCAAATACGCGAAGAGAGTAATATCGATAGTTTCCTTAAAAAAACAATATTAAATAACAGACCACTGTACCGAAAATTATAACATAAACATTCAAACCACATTACTGCAGAATTTTTGATTCAACAGCTGAAACTTGCATCTCATTTTTCTCCATCATAACATAACTGAATAAATCCATTCCAAAACTTATTTCGTCTTAAATTTTGTCTATTTTCCAATGGTTTAATTCCCACTCAAAAATGATTCCTGCACAAGTAGATCTATACGAGTTTTAACCAACATTTCTTAAAATTCCACCATAACCAAACTAACAAATCCATCTCTATCTACACCATAAGCTTCTGAATCAGATTAAGCTTATCTCTCCAAGTCTTAACCTTTCTCCAATCCTTCAATTTCAGATCCTACTTGATTCCTTATGTCAATATTCAACAGCAGCTCCTATCAATCCAACAAACATTTAATTGCCGAAAATTATACTTGCATATGCTCACATTAGGAGGAAAATAGGAAAAGGAGAAATTGGATAAAAAAAGGTCTAGGGTTTTGTTAAGGAGGGAAAATAAGAGGCAATTTGAGCTTACCTTGACTTCATACACTTCCATGGGGAGGAAGCATAACTCTCGGCTGGAAGACAAGGAAAGGGCGGAGGAGAAATGATTTTGTGATTTTTCCATCATTGTCCAATTCAGTATATACTATGATCTGTCATTAGTTATTTAATATAAAAAAAAAAACTGAAAAAATAATTTGGGTGACTCACTACCCAACTAAACCCAAACCGAAAATGAGTTGGTTTGTCAAAATTGACTCAATAGTGTAACGGGTGGTTATTTGACCTCACCCAAACCGAAGTACCTTGTATGGTTCGGGTCTTGAGTTTGGTCAAACGCAACTCAAACCGACTCATGTGCATCCCTAATCAAATTCATGCTATTCTGGTTATCTTTAGTTTCTTTTTTTTTTTAATGCACGCATAAAGAACACAGTACACGTCCCTCTGAGCTTAACTCACCTGATAAGGGATAATGTAAAATACATGTAGGGGTCAGGTTCGAACCTTAGACATCCCGCTTATTCATCTAAATTGCTAATTTCTCTTACCACTAGACTCACGACAAAAAAATAAAAAAAAGGCACAGTACATATGCACATAATGGGGTCTATTTAACAACCATCTATTGGAGTTCCTATAATGTATTACCATTGAAGTTATTGGATCCTTAATAAATATTTTTATTAAAAAAACTATAAATAAATGATGTATACACGTGGGATCTATTTCTAAAGTCATTGTTAGTTTACTACCATTGTTGATGTTCTAAGGGTTTTTTTGTATTGACTTATTTTAAAACTTTTATACAAATAAATAACTTTTTATGTTAATATGTCAACTCATAAATTCTCACTAATGAAATGAAAATTGTATTTTCATATGTAGATTTTTTATAAACTACCTTGAAAGCTTATGAATAATGAGTAAAAATTTATTTATTTGCATAAACTGTTTTACATAAATTCATAAAGAAGTCAATCCAAATGGGCTCTAAGTCAGTATAACATTGCACCGTGTAAGGATCGGAGTTTCAACTGTGGATTTATCACTTATTCACCTTAAATGAAGGTTGTTTGACCAAAAAAATAAAAATAAAAATGAATAATCCTTCAAAAATAATAATGTATGAACTTTTTAAAATGAATAAACAATTTATACATAAATTATAACTTTCTCAGCAATTTAGTTTATGAATTCTTAAATTATGGAAAAAAATACATCAATTTAGTCTCTAAACTATAATAATTGAAATAGAGTAATAATTTAAGGGTTAAATTGACTGTTTGTTCGATTTGAAGTTGAATTGCATGTAATTTTGAAGACAACAATTCTATTTTTTTTATATGATTCAAAAGTATACTATTCTTCATTCCTTTAAGCTTTTGTGAGTTAGAACAAATTAGAAAACATTGTAGCTCCAGCCTTAGAATCTCTTATGCTCTCTTTTTTATGAAATTTATTTGCATATGTAAATCAATGTTTATTTGGTTTATCTAGTGGGTTCTAATTCAAAAACTTAATTGACAGGGGCTGAAAAATACTAATACCGCTTTTTTTAGAATTCAAATCCGAAAATAGTGGTGTTTCAATGGAATCCTAGGTTTTGCCTTGAAAGATAGTGGTGTTTGGGGAGTGCTTGCTGCTGTTCGCTGATCTTCTGCTATTCTTGGGGTGACCTTCTGTGCACGTTTCTTGCTGCAGTATTTTAATCACAGGAAGATTGCTTTTTTGATATTCATTGTGTCTTAGTAACACAAGTAAATGACCAAAAAACTCAGCGGCAATTAATTGCCGGCGTATTTTTTAGTTATAAGACAGCGGTAGTTAACTACCGCTGCGGATATTTTAGTTTTTTACTTGTGCTTTTAGGAAGTATTGAAAGTAAGAAAAGCAATTGTCTTAATCACAGAGAGGTTCTGTTATAGGCAAGGGGGTTTTGTTGTTCCTGTTTGGTGTGTACTCGGCAGTGGGCTATGTTTTGGATAGGCAGCTGGGGTGATGTTGTTCTTGTTGGGCTCCTGTGACTTAGCTGTTTGATTTCTGCTCTCCCCCCAACACAAAACACTCGCGTCCTGTAGTGTTGTCGAAAATGTCTCTGCGTTAGTTAACTAACGCAAGTGTAAAACTATGTGTTAGTTAACTAACGTTGCGCTACTTAAGTAACGCATGTATAAAGAATTGCGTGACTTAAGTCATGCTGTATGAGTTAACTCACGCAGATGTTACACCCCGCGTGAGTTAACTCACGCATGTCTTTTGGTACCACTTATGCTATAACCTTGGTGAGCTCTGTTTATAGGATTATAATTGTGTAAACTTTGTTGGATTATAATTGTTAAGCCTGAAGACTCATCCTTGGGTAATGTTTTTTTAAGGATCCTTTGGTAATGTTTTACGTTAGTATTGTAGGAGATTGTTATAAGGCATTAAAAGTCAAAACTATATTAATGTAGGTTGTCACTTGTAGAAAGTTTTTGCCTTTTACACGTGCCTTCTGATTTTTGGAGTTTCATGCATGTTTTAGTTGATATCATTGACAAATCTCATAATCTGCCACTTTTCAACACCACTTGTTAAAACCCACACTATCTTGGATTGCACGTGTTGATATAATAAGGGTAGAGAAAATGGTTTTGGTTG
>Ga0228710_1000514_pt1 | contig 49599 bp, 35 predicted proteins | sample MedpolnodulmetaG_FD_177995 | JGI IMG/M metagenome (GOLD analysis project Ga0228710, IMG submission 177995) | Root nodule microbial communities from Medicago polymorpha collected in Santa Monica, California, United States - pink nodules | ecosystem: Host-associated > Plants > Roots > Nodule... | reverse complement strand
GAAGAAGGAATGGGGAGGAAGAGAAAGAATAGGGAAGAAGAGAGAAAATCACGTGCCACCCTTTTTTCTTTTATTTTTTTATTTTTTTAATTCTAAAAATACACGCGTGGCTTTTTCTTTTTCTTTTAATTCAAAAAATACACAGTTGTCATGACATGTAGGATTGACTAAGTCAAAATTGACGCTTTGCAAAAGGGGTAGACATGGAGGTTACTTTTGCCATTTTTTTTAATAGGGGGTCAAAATTACAACTTTTGCAAACTTAGGAGGCAAAAAGTACGTTTTAGCCTATTATTTTTTTAAGCAACCGGGTCGCAAACCCGACCCACGAACCCGAATTGTGAGGAAGACGCACAGAATCGGCCGAGACGCTCGATTCCACCGATCCCACGCATTTTCGCGGCGATTCCAGCCACTCCCACTAGATTACGATTTGGGCGATGTTTCGGTAGGACGGGGGCTGCAAGATCGCAAACTCGTAGGATCCTACGAGTTGGATCGCGATTCTGTCTCCCTTGGTCCTGTTGAAAATAGTAGTGGATGGTCCTGTTGGTGTGACTATTCGTTGGGTCCCATGTGGAAAAGTATTTCTCTCCAAATTGGAAAGAAAACCGAATAAGACCATCAATATTTATCATTGGCTTTGTATGTGTAGGAACATCAATTTGACCCAGCTTTGTAAAAATGCTACACTACTTGTTGTCTTATTCATCATGTTGCCATGTTTTGACCTAACCATTGTAATATTTCTTAAAAATCTATTTTGGGTTCTGAGTGTTCTTGTTTATTTTTTATTGTTCCAACTTTTTAATAATTAAAGTGTGCATTTTCCCATTCTTTTATTATACTAAATTTTTGTTTAAAGAATATTTTTGTCATTTTATAATTGTATATTTTTACTATTTTCGCTTTTTAGTTTTTATCAACTTTTACCTTTCTTTCCATTCACTTTTTCTCACACTGAAAAAACTAGAAAATTAACTAAGTTTTTACTCCAAATCTTTCATTCTACTTTCTTTCCTCCCTTTAATTTCTTTCTTTCTACTTTCTGTCACCAACCAAAAGGGGGTGGATTCTCTAATGTGAATAACTAAGAGGCAAAGAGCTAGATAACGTTCAAAATTAAATGGAATTGGGCGTTGCGTCACACTGCACGTAGAGTATATTCAATATTGCCCCATATGTGACACTACCAATCATTAGCATCTCACTTGAACGTGGCGACCTTGGTCTGATTATTAAATTTGTAGTACATAGTTTTTTATTATTCTCAACTGAACACAAGTTTTCTCATCCATATTTTATATTCAATTTTTAGCATAGTTAATTAAATCATATAATGCAACCTCCAAAATGTAGGTAGAATCAAGAAGAATCATTTTAAGATTAACATCAACATTATATTGAGCATATTTCAGTTATCCACGCAAAATCACATTTCTAACTAACAACTTGTCTTCCCTGAGTCCTGACTAACTAATGTTGTTACAATACAATAAAATACACAGAGAGAAACAAACATTGACAAAATTTTGGTCGTACGTAACAAAAACAGTAAAGGAAAAACACAAAAATGCACACAGAATATTTTAAAGGCTATAATAGAAAAACTTGGTAGTATGATATTGTCCATTTTGACGAGTTATTATATATGAATGATGATGAATCAAGAACGTGAATCTGCTGGGAAGGAATGAACTCTTTTAGTTTTGGTAGAGGTGGATGATGCAGAAGAAGCAGAACACAAGACAAAAGATAGCACCATTTTAAAGACCCTTTTTAGAACTTGACCTCTTTCAGGAATCAACCTTGGTGATGAAGTAGTTGTAGCCATATTGTTGATGACAAAGGGAATGAGAGAATAATGCAATGAGTGAGAGAATGTTGATTAGTGCCGACGTAGTTTAAATATAAATGTGTAAAGACCGCGTAAACCGTGTAAGCGAAATTCAAGCGTGTTTCAAGAGGACTTAGAAGTAGTTGATTTGATATGATATATAAATGTAATATGTAATCATGTACGTAATATGTAAGAGCAAGAAGAGACGACCCATTCTGATGTCCTTTTTTTCTATTAATTATTAGTAGTACTATGCTTCTTCTTTTTTTACCTAAAAGGAAAAGGTTGGTTGGTGGCTAAATAAATAAACCATCATGCACTATGAGCAGGACCATTACCTTTCCTAGTTCTTGTTTCCCTTCCTTGATGCTCATTTGAATTTGAATGGGTCCTGTTTCGTCTAATTGGGAAATCAAGCTTTTTAGTGTCACCACCTCTACATACACGGTTACTTTTTACATCAATTATTAAACAACACGGTAGTCATAACTAATCTAGATTGTACTGCGTGGAATTTGAACAAGTCATGCCTTCTTTCTTCTCTCTTCTCAACAAATCAACATGTATTTGTAAATTAATCAATAGAATAGATAATCTTATTTTATCTGCTTCATGACATAAGTAGATAACTAAAATACTTTTTGACTTATATAGAAAGTAAAGTAGAATTATAATCATAAAGGTTTCATAAGTTGTGAGCTTTCACTATCAAGTGATATTTTTTGTTTTTTTTTTAGAGATATTATTTTTGTTTTGTTGCTATTATTTGACTGTATGATTATTTATTTATTGAGTTTTTGCTAGAAGTCATCTTTTATGAAGGAGTCTTTTAGCAAGTTATTCTATGAACATTTGTTAAAAGACACCAACTAATTTTTATGAAGATGTCTTTTAACAAAGTTATAACTAAAAAGTGAAAATCACACCTTAAGGTGTAAGTTGCTAAAAGACACTTTCATAGCTCATGGGCGGCTTCTAACAAAACCCTCGATTATTTATATACTTTATTAGGAGTTGGTTGATTCGTCGTGGATGTGGTTTGGGACACATGATAGCTGGACACAACATTATTCTTCAATTCACCGACCAAATCAATTTTACTCCGAACTCGACCAACATGGAGACTCATCGTACGTACTTTTGATATTTACAATCACTAAGTCAATTACTTCATCAAGCATGCATGAATCTTGACAATAAAGTAAAAGCTATGTACTACTATTAATTGTTTATTTGGGATAACTCCTGAAATTTCATGTATTAAAAAATAAAAATAAGGATGGAAATAAGTTGAGTTAAGTCGAACTTGATTTAACTCGATTCGATAAGAAATGAATTGGTTTAAATTTCGATTCAAATTTGTCACAATTTTTTCCCGGTTCAAACTTGACTCAATTAAAACTCGCGAGCAACTTAGTTAAACTCGATAGCCTGAATCCAACCAACCAAAATTGAAATATAAAAAAAAACTATGAAGAACTAATGTATTTCTTCAAATCTATATTTGAATATAAATAAAAAAAAAAGTAGCCACTTAATCTTTTGGAATCATCTATTTTATGTATTTATCAATAGCACTATAATTTGATTCCAAATGAATGATAGAGAGGTTCACGTCGTTCAAAATACACTTTATGAATGATACAAAATTAGCAAGTGTACTAACTTATATCGAAGTAATAAAATTTATAAGATTCATATCCACATGGACTGTTTCAACTTTTACTCGAGAATGTCATTATTATTAAGGATGTTGTAAAATGGGGGGTGCACTGAGGCAATTGGTTTAGATTGCAAATGTAAATAAAATGGTTAAGGAAAAATTGGTTTAAGAAATAATATGGAGAGATGACTAGGTCAATCAATTCATATGTTCATCACTCATTAGCAACCTGTTTCTTAAGTTTACGAACGCTATAAAGTTACCGACAAATTAACAAAATAGCTTAGGTCAATCCCTTGATCCTAAGCCCTCTTTCCTGATTATAATTCCCTAATTCCTCAGGTGAACCTATATTCATTCAAGGTTTAAACACGTTAATTTAAAAGTCACAGCCTAACAATGTTCCATCCCTAGATTGTCCGTTAAGTTGAACAGTATAAATATGTTAGAGTTAAACGTTGGTGTCAGCAGTAATCTAAGCTTTTAGAATCGATTATATTGGGTCGGAATCATAAAAGCATTAAGAACGACTTATACTGAATAAACTAGAATGACATTCATAAATATTAAGAGTTACAGGTTACATAAACATGAGCTAGAACAAAATCATCTCATGACCTAATCACAAAGGATCTAGTTACTCATGGCTAAAGCACAAATAACTAATATGAAAGAAGGATTCATTACATGAAATTGGTAACCAGATATGAGTTATGTTGGTCTCCACTTTCTCTCCAGATCTCCAGCTCTAAAAGTCAGTTTCTTTCTCCAAAATTTTGACCCTTCCTTCATAAAACAACTTACCTTTTATAGGAAAATTCTCAGATACGCTAAAATTGTACTCCGATGCCGTAAATCGGAGCACAATTGCTTCATTAAACTCATATCCCAGCTGGAGCGTCTGCCAAATCGTAGCCCGATTTGGTTCCATCGGAGCACGATTTTTTACGAGACAAAATGTCTCAAATTTGTTGTAAAATCGTAGCCCGATGTTGTAAATCGGAGCACGATTTCTTCTTTGTTTGCCAACATCAAATGTGTCATTTGAAGCTTCTATCTCATGCAAAATCACCTGAACTCAGCTCAAAAGTACATAAAAACCAAAATAAAAGTATGTATGACCTAGTGTCATCAATGAACTAACCCCAAACAGGTAAATAACCAAAAAACCAATCGGATACTTGAGGCCAGCTATCCAGCGTAGAAACAATAATCTGAGGTGAACAGACACCCACAAGAAGCACAATCAAGCGAACTCGATGCTAGGCGCAAAACCAAATTACAAAAAAGATGATGTGTGAGTGTTCCTCCTACATCAAAATGGGTGAATGAACTTGACTACCAACACAAAAGAGATTCTCGAACCAACAACTCACTACATTGACAACAACGAGCATTAACGACATCAAATTAACCTGAAACTTAGAAAAGTATTCAGATCACGAAGCCAAATCTCTTTTGAGCAAACAATCAGAAGCGATCACAACATGGTGCGACAACGATGAACACTATGCAACGACAACTTCTCTACAAAACCAGTAAGAACTTGAACAGAACAAAATCAAAGCTTGCAACGTACTAACACCAATAGATCGAACCCATTAAAGACCTAAATGGTTGCATAGATAAAAAAAATTCCAGAAGCAATCTCATCATGAAGGACCATATTGAAAGCTACAACAAACGAAATCAACATTACCACAAAATTGTACCAGATCAATCACAACAAACACACCATCCACGATCACAAACACGCATGTGAACGAGAGACACAAAGCTAAATCCAGCTTAGTACTAACCCAATTCCTAGAAACATATCAAGGGCCGAACCAAAATAGAGGTTAGCTTGAGAACACATACGTAATCGACGCTGGAGATGGTGGAGACTCTGAAGGTAATCGATCTTAAAAGGTCAAAGGCTGACCCCAATTGGGGTTTGATGGTGATGCAACTTTGAAGGTCGATCGCACTCCCATGAAGTTGATGTTACATCACAAACAATTGGTTTGGATTTTGGGTGGAAAAGGTGGTGGGCAGAGGCGGTGAATAGTGGTTAGGTTTAGAAAGAGGATTGAGCAAGGGGTTTTAACATGTCATATCTGAGGCAGGGCGACCGCCCTAGGCCTAAAAAAATAAGTACAAAATTTGGGCCCTCAAAAAAATTTTAGGGATCTATTACGCCCTAAAAAAATTGCTCTGTTTTTTGTAACAAGTTTGATGTTTATATATTTATTAGTTAACATTGTAGGTTCGTCCTAGGCGACCAAAATCTTAGAGACAGCTATGGGTTTATAGAAGGGAAAATATTATGATAAGATTATTACTTTTCACACTCTCTTCGGTTCTCGTGTGCCCTGCAAAAAAGACACAAATATCTTTGGTCCGGATTATATAATCTAAACCAGATTGTTAGTTGTTTTCGGATTACGAAATCCTAAATATTACTATCTGTGATTTTTTGTGTTTTATTTGATGTCAAAAATCTTTGTTGACCGTTATATAACCCCGCATAAGCTGCAAAATAATTGCAGGGGATATATGAACGGTCAACAATGACCATGTCACCACAAACACTCCTAAAAAACTAAAAAAAATAGAAGAAAATGTAAGAAAAGAGGTGAAGTGAAGAATGAAGGAAATTGTTGAAGATCCAAGCCTATTTATAGCCTTAAACTAGTCCTAGATCATCATAATTACAATCAAATAAAACGTGTCTGTGGTGCTAACCGTTCATAAATGCATTAAACACTCCACTAACCGGTCAAACCTTTGGTGAAACGCCACCGTCCAAAAACAACTGAGAATTTTTGGATTATATAACAAAAACAACCTTCTTTTCAAAATCAAGATTTTAAATAATATACAAATCTTTGTCATCTCTTACCACCTCAAAACCCGCCGCCCGACATAGTGTATTATAGTCAACCATCTAATGGATACATCTATCCGGCCATTCTTTTGCATCGCCTCGAGAGTGTCGTCTCCATAACACGGAAGTGGAGGAATTGGACAACCATTCTTCAAATATATCATCATAAAATGGTTGTCATTCACATGTGTCAGACACATCAATCGGTTTCTATGTGATGGTTCACCACATAGAGGAAAAAATGTTTATGATCGCCGTTTCTCAATAGACAGTAGAACAACCACGTGTTTGTATCTGTGTGCAATAATAAAACTCATATCTGACATGATCATCCATTTATCCGGTGGTGCGGGACCAATACCAAAAAAGTTCAAAGTGCCTAAGATCCGTTTATATCGTCTGTCCGCCCCAATCAACTTTCGACAATGCTCATTTTCTTCATCGGTAAGCTCTTTTTGAAGTTGGTAATGGATCATATGGTCATCATCAATAATCAAGTTACGTAGGCCAGCAACTGTACGGAACCCACAATGACCATCACCGACTACATCCACCACCTTTTCAATAAATTGCCGCATGAAATGTGGGATTTGGTCTTTGCGTGGTATGTTGTCTTTGTTTGGTCTTTGGCTTAAATGAGAGCATAGTTCATGGAGGGCGATTTATCGTCGTAGCCGTGTTGTTAGGGGTGGGTTGGCAGGGGTAAGTTTTGGTTTTATGGTGTTGTAACCTTTGGATAATCATTAATTTTGCATTTTATGTTTGAACATTTGGTTTGTTTTGTAACATTTGGATAATTTCAATTTTAAATTTAATTTTTGAAAATTGTTTTGTTTTAATCGCTTTTATTTAAGTATTTATTTTATACGATCACGAATGCATGTTTACATAATTTAGAAGCTTTTTTTTACCATATACATGTCTCAACCAAAAAACAGGGTTTTGTCTTTGTACTGATGTTTAATGAGATTCGAGATTATATAATCCAAAATTTATCTTTTTTACTTCAAAGTTAGACTTTTCTGGTGTTCGACACTTTTGGGATTCTATAATCGTAAATGACTAAAAGGGTTTCGGATTATACAATCTAAAATGTAGTTTTACAAAGATTACACAAACATCTCTAAGGTGCTTTAGGTTCCAACAATATAAGATCTTTCCGAATTTTATAATCCAAACCAATGTCGGATTATAAAATCCGAACAAAAGATATTTTTGAAAAGAAACAAAAATAGGGCACATGAGAATACAATGCGGTGAGAAAAGTAAAACCCAATTTTTATAGAACACTTCTAGTATCTTACAACACTTGATACTCAAAGGTTACTAGTAGTAAGAGGCATCTTAACCAGACACCTCCTCAAAATTCTGATGTCATAATAATCGCTACACAACGTCGCATCTTGTTCTAACCTTTTCGAATCAAAATGACTAATGTTTTGTTTTTTTGAAGGGGAAATGACTAATGTTTGAAATGAATTTTTCCCACACCATTATAGGCACATTACCAAACGTGAAATTAATATTTTTGCTCAACCATATTCTTTAGTGAGGACAACGATGATTGTGGTACACTGTACTTGTGGCGCTGATAGTCATGACCAAGAAGATGAATTTGCACTTCTACAAATTAAAAGGATGAAATATGGTGGTTCCTAGAGGGAGATCAAGTGATCAAGCACAAAGAATGGAACACCTTTGCGGTTCAACTGAAATGTTACACAAGAATTTCATCACCTCAATACCAAACATCATCTCATCACTAGGCTTATATCTTTTTTTAATCAATAAACATGGTATTTATTAATTACAATATTCACGTGTCTTTTACTTTGTTATTTTTAAAATTCTTTTGAAAAAAAAATCTCATTTAAATATAAACGAACATGTTTTACAAATTATATAACAGAGTAATATTATTATGAAATTTTAAAGCTATGTCTACATTTTTTATATTGTTGATATTCATTTTTTAAATCTAATTATATATAATTATAAATTCAACAAGGGTCATGCTAACTTGTGTTTAATTTCTTTGTGTCTTTATATCTTCAAATGGTAGAAATGGAGAGACTAATAAATGGAGGGGATTTTAACTCATATGTTAAAGAACAAAAAAAGAGCAAATTTACATTGGAAAACATAATATTTTACTAATTTTTAAAAAGTTGAAAACACGACTTTTAATACGTATATTTTTATAATAATATTTTTAAATCACAAGTTACCATTTTGGTAATTACATATATCAACCTAAGTCAAATTCACACAAAAATCCATGTAATGTAAGAATGTTAATTTTGTAGCCTTTAAAGCAGCCTCAAATGATGCAATTTTTTTTGAATGAAACAAATATTGCAAAATATAAGAACCACCGTCCATCTTACCCACAAAAAGCATAAAAACATCCTTTTGTGTGGGTATCTTAATTTTGATCAGGATGGATATGAGTTTTTTTTAAGTAAAGGATGGATGTGAGTTTGAAAAGCTTACTTAAAACAAAATGCACAAGAACATGCGTTTGGAAAATGTATACTTAAAACAAACAAAAGAACAATTGTTTTTCTCGTAGTACAAGACAGATTAAAAATAGCGAGAATACAAATAATAAAGCTTCCCTCAAAAAAATACAAATAATAATGCCACTGGAAAAGGGTGTTCGCGGTGCGGGTTGGTTCGGTTTTGAGGCTAAAAGTCACCCAAACCGCAAGATAAAAATGTGTGCGGTTTGGTTTGGTTTGGTTGACTTTTAAAATACAATCCGAACCAAACCAAACCGATGTGATTTAGGTTGGATCGGTTGGTGCGGTTTTTTGAGACAATATAATTTTTTGTTTTCGACAATAAAATCAAGTTAAAAAACTAAAACACAAAATATTTTCATTAGTGTTTTCAATAATGTTTTAAATTTCATCGAACATTACAATTTTATTTTTATCCAACAATGTTCGCAACTACATTGATCAAATTAAAAACGTGGACAAAAAGTAATCTTATTTCGTAAGAAATGCAAAAAGCAAAGATTTTATCATTCTCTAAAAGTTTAAGTAGCACATAAATACATTTTTGAAGTTAAAAGCAAAGAAGAAACTTAACAAGAGAAAATATATGTCATTTTATAAAAGTTTCATTGAGTTCATTTGAGTATTGGTCTAGATAACATATGTTTAATTAGTGTTTTTTCTTATGTTGCGGTTTAGTTTGGATTGGTTCGGTTGGTAAGATGAAAACTGCAAACCAAACCAAATCATGCGGTTGAGTAAAAATATATCTGAATACATCCGAACCAAATGCGGTTTTTTGCGGTTTCAATTTGGGTTGATTCGGTTTGCAGTTTTTCTATTGGATTGTTTCGGTTTTGAACACCCGTAAAAGCTAAGCAATATTTTTTACAAATAAAGATCATTTTTATTATAGATTAAAAATAATAAAGCTAAAGAATACAAATAAATCTAAAAATCACTCAATAAGACTTAGCCTATGTTTGGAATGACTTTTACTTTTTCAAACTATGGCAAGAAATCACATTCAGCTAGAAGCTTAGTTTTCTAACTTCTTCATTTCCACCGTGGACATGCTTCAAAACGTGTTTTTTGATACCCACTGCTAAACCAAACAGGCAATTAATAATTTAATTATAAATCAGAACAAATTTTGTAAATAAGGACAAAATGTCAACAATCTAAAAAGTATATTAGGGACAAATTTTCTTTCTTTTCGAACTTTGTAGCGTTAACTCATTCAATCTTTTAACTTCATCAAATTAATTAACCATCTCAAAAAAAAACATTTTAGTTTAGTAAGCATGATAGAATAAAGACAAAATATGATACAAAGTTAGATAAAAATAGAATATGATAATGACATGATTATCATTTATCTTATCATGTATTTGATTTTTTTTAAGGAATTTTATCATGTTTGGTAACATATCATAAAACATGATAAGCAGAACTAACAGTGTAACAATTAGAAGTATGTAACTTCCAAATCCAATTATCAACACGGTCAACTTGAAAAGGGAAGTTAGATATGCGAACAATACACTCCCCCAACAACTGCTCCTCCCACGCAAATAACCTACGACGCCACTTCCAAGCCTCCCCATTAGCACCCCACCCTCTCGCAAACATGTCAGCCACCATATCTAATTTGTTCTCCGCTAACTCAAACAATCTCACATAACGGTTTCCCCTCTAACCAAGGGTCGACCCAAAACAGAGTGGACTCACCATCCCCCACCTGACGCGAAACATTATCTGACAACCACCATGTATCAACCTCCCCCACACCATCCTAACATTCAAAATAGTCTGCTACCACACCGACCCTCCCCCCTACAAGAGCAGCACAACCACCCCATTCCTCTCCATAACAGGCACATAACACTCGATACCAAAGACTCTCCTGCTCCTATAAAATCCTTCACCACCACTTACCCAAAAAAGCAAGATCAAACTCCTTCAACCTCCGCACACCCAAACCTCCCTCCTCCTTTTGCAAACAAACAATCTCCAATTTTATCCAAGTAATTTTTCTAAAATCCTCACAACCCCCCCAAAAAAAATGCATTACAAATAGATTCTAGGGTAGAGATTATACCTGAGGGGACTTTGAAGAAGGAAATAAAGTAGACCGGGATGGAGGACATGACATACTTAAGTAAAATCAACCGACCGCCCATAGATAAGTTTTGGCTCTTCTAACCAGACAATCTTTGTTTAATGCAATCAACTAGAGGGTACCAAAAAGCGATCTTCCTCGGATCACCACCAATAGGCAGCCCCAAATATAAGAAAGGAAGTCTACCATGTTTACAGTGCATCACCGCAGCCGCCTCATGTAACCAAGAATCATAAACATTGACCCGTACAACATACTCTTATGGAAGTTAACTTTTAAGCCAGAAACAGATTCAAACAACATCGACACAAATTTCAAAATTCTAACGTCCCCTCAACTTTTTGCCCCCATTAGTAAAGTGTCATAAGCGAATTGCAAATGAGAAATGGTCACATCACCCTGCGTCCCTACTTTATAAGGTTCAAACATACCCGACTCCACTACTAAATTCATCATAACATGTAAACTTTCTGCAGCAACAAGAAAGAGAAACGAAGAAAGAGGATCACCCTGACGAAGACCCCTTTCCAACTTAAACTCTTCAGTAGGGCTACCATTCACCAACACGGACACCGTCAGTGTCGAAATGCATTCCATCATCCATTTACGCCACAAAATAGGAAAATTCAACCTTCGCAACACTATATCAAGATAATTCCAGTCCACCGAGTCATAAGCTTTTTTAAAGTCCACCTTGAACAATAAAAGGTCTTTCTTACGTTTTCGGGCTTCATCCACTAACTCATTAGCTATTAGAAGACCATCAAGAATTTGACGGTCAGGCACAAAAGTGGACTGCGACAAGGAAATAACCCCACCAACAACATTGTGTAACCGGTTAGCTAGGACCTTCGACAAAATCTTGTATAAACAGTTCACCAAAGAGATGGGGCGAAAATCTGACAAACATTGAGGGATCTCAACCTTCAGAATCAATGCAATGAAAGTACTGCTAATACCTTTCGTCAATCTGCCATGTCTATGAAAATCATTGAAAAATCGGAGCAGGTCCTCCTTTAGCAACTGTCAAAAATTCTTTATAAAGCCAAGATTTATGTCATCAGGACCCGGACTTTAGGTAACGTTAGACCCAACTTTTAAAAGGCTTATCATCTCCTTAGAAGGAAAAGTTAAGCCAAACAACATTTTGACCCCAAAAAAAAAAAACTTTTCTTCAATTTTCTCCAATACCAATTTGAGTGGACTAATTTAGTTTTTTTTTTTTAAAAAAAACTTTTAAAATAAGGTGTTGAAGCCTATTTCTACAAGATAAGCAATCATTAATTTGAATCACTTAGCTTTTTGACATTTAATTTAACAATTTATTCTTTAATTTGAAGTTATAGATAATTGATAAAGATTAGAGAATAATTTGTTAAATTCTTAAACTAATCCATGTCCTACATATTCCCTTAAACCTAAAAACTATGCAAAAAGAAGCATGGACCTTTGTGGGTCTGTGGATGTTTTTTTCAAGTTTTGCTGAACAGATATACAAGGGATTCACTTATTATAATTGAAAAAATCCAAGTTATTTACATTATTGTTATCATCCATCTTTTCTTCTTTTAATGGTTCTTGTTATTCTGAATGGGAAGGAGTGGGGTGGGTACTGGTGGAGGCTTGACGAGATGATGAAAATGATTGGGTAAAAACACATTTATTTGTGAGGCTTCTGGTGGAATAGTTGAGCGAATTGGAGAAAGTTGGCGTTCATTTGTTAGAAGAAGATAGGCATAATGAAATTTGACATTACTAATCTACCAAAAATTAATCAAAGTGTCAATATAAATTAATTAAATGGTAATGGTAATTAATGAGTAAAACGCTTTTAAAAAAGCTAAACTCTGAAAGCAATTCCAGTCAAATAAAAATATAAAAATAATAATTATATACGTCACAAGTCCGTGACTCTATCTCTTGGCGCTTTATATATATAATCAGTAATGAGAATTGAGAATGTGTGAAGAAGATTAGTTTATTTAAATTTTACTTTAGTTCGAAATTAAGTACAGTGGTGGCCGTGAAATCATTGATTTCATCATGGATGGCCATTCTTCCTCAAACGACGTCGTTCTGAACCTTCCCGATCATCATGCACATGTTAGTTAGTATTCAAAAATTGTTTCTGGGTTATTTAATTAATTATTATCATTATCATGATTAACGAATGAACAATGCAATTGTTAGGTGAAGAAGAAGGACACTATAGTCCTTGCATACAAGACTCTTGGTGTTGTTTTCGGAGGACTTGTGACGTCACCTCTATATGTTTACCCTTCAATGCCTCTCAAGTCTCCAACTGAAGAGGACTATTTGGGAATTTACAGTATCATGTTCTGGACTCTCACTCTTATTGGTCTTGTTAAGTATGCCAATATTGCCATTAAAGCTGATGATCACGGTGAAGGTGCACTACACTACTTACTTCTGATTGAATTTTAGTGTTTTGTTACTACATCTCGTAGTTTGGGATTTATTAATTTTAATTTCAATTGCATTGTAGGAGGGACATTTGCTCTGTATTCATTACTATGCAGGCATTTCAATATTGGGATCTTGCCTTCTAAGCATACTGGGTTAAACTCCCATAGGACTACTGAAACGCATACATGGCTTGCTAAATTGTTTGAAAAAAGCCTGGTTGCCAGAAGGCTATTGCTTTTCATTGCTATGTTGGGTACTTGTATGCTTATTGGTGATGGTATACTCACCCCTGCAATTTCAGGTTGGTCATTTTTTGTTTTTTGGGTCGACATGCTTGTATTTCGGGTTGGTTAATTTCTCAATTCCTTTGATTTTTCAGTTTTGTCTGCTATGGATGGAGTTAGAGCACCTTTTCCTTCTATTAACAAAAGTAAGTTTTTCAGTTACTACCTGCTAACTTTTTATATTTTGTAGACTCCATAGTTTAGTGTGTTTTCTTACTCCCACATAGCAACTGTCACAAATTATTTCAATTAGGAAATCACCTTTCTTGCTCAGATTGTGTTAAAATGTTGACCAGGGTGCTTTCCTGTTAGAGAATTTTTTGTTTATGAAACTGTAACAAAAGGAGAAAAAGACCTTGCATTATTCATGAATAAATGCCGGTGAATAGAAAAAATGGGCAGTAAAGTAGCCTTGCAATGCCACTTGTGTATCTTCGTGCCAATTAGCATTTTCCTTACTGTTATTGTATACTGGAATACCGACATAGGATGAATAACATAGTTTTGTACACGTTCAATATAATTAAGCTGCTTGGCAAGTAACAATATCAAATTATTTGGGAAATCTTGTTTTAGAGTAGAGCTGATATTGTTGACTTCGTCATGCAATTTATTCTCCTGGTTTACGTAACTCTGATACCTGTCATTGGACATGCTTTTGCAGCAACGGTGGAAGCACTCTCTGCAGTTGTCTTGATCTTTTTGTTCTTGTTGCAAAAGTTTGGTACATCCCGTGTCAGTTTCCTCTTTTCCCCAATAATGGGTGCATGGACCCTCTGTACTCCACTTGTGGGAATTTACAGCATCATTCACTACTATCCAAGTATATTCAAGGCTTTATCTCCGCACTACATTTTCCATTTCTTTATGAGGAATGGAAAATCTGGGTGGCTTTTACTTGGTGGCACTGTCCTTTGCATCACCGGTATGTATCTTATTATTATTATTTTATCATCATCATCATCATCCATCCTTTTTGCAACATGCAAGATATGCCATTTTTTAAGCAGGACTTAGAAAATTATTTCCGTCAAACCATATAAGTTCACGTGTTATGTTCTAGTACTTGCGGAGCAAGTCAGGCTATAGACTAGATAATGTTGTTATATGAGAGTTGAGCAAAAGAGAATCTTCCTAGTTAATGCTGAGGGACCCACTAAAACATGTCCAAGCACTGAAAATTAGGTGGAGAATAGTTTAGAAGGGCAAGCCAGTTCTTTTATTGTTCGAGTCTCTGGCTTTTGATTTGAATATAGCAATCATGTTCTCAATTTTAAAATTGATCACTTTAATGTTGCATGTGAAGATGCACTTACTCAAATGGATATGCATGTATATTATAGTGCATACTTTTTTTTCCGTTTTTTCTTTCTTGATTTTTCACTCTGACAGGTTCTGAGGCAATGTTTGCTGATCTTGGTCATTTCAATCCGCGGTCCATTCAGGTAAAATTTATGATTTTCGGTATTTCTTTCAAGATTGTGGTTCCTTTTCAGCCAGTATTTATCTTTCTCTTCTTTGTTATTTTGGTAACAGATAGCTTTTATATTCACAATCTACCCATCTTTAGTTCTGACTTATGCGGGGCAGACAGCATACCTGATCAAGAATCCCAATGATTATAATGACGGCTTTTACAAATTTATACCAACTCCAGTCTACTGGCCTATCTTTATCATTTCAACGTTGGCTGCAATTGTTGCTAGCCAGTCATTAATATCAGCCACTTTTTCTGTAATCAAGCAATCTGTAGTGCTGGATTATTTTCCGCGAGTAAAGATTGTACACACTTCTCATAATAACGAAGGAGAGGTTTACTCCCCTGAAGTCAACTACATACTTATGGTCCTCTGTGTTGCTGTCATACTTATTTTTGGAGACGGAAAAGATATTGGAAATGCTTTCGGTATGACAGTTTCTAAAACCCATTGCTTTTCTAACATAATTAATAACGTCAATTAGTTACGACCTGATTAAGAAAACATAATACTAGTACCATTTAATTCACATCATCGACTACATAATATTTTTAATTTCGTTAGTGTCACATTATAGATGAATAGGAGGGTTTTGTTAGTTCTAGACGTGTCCAAGTATTATAAGTGGGGGATACAAGCTATTCTGTAGTCAATAATCTGGTGGTTCTTCTCAATCTGAATCTGCATCATTATCATTGGTACTCTTTTGGCCATATAATGACATTAGGACTGTCTACTATTTATTAATTGGAACTATTTATTATTTACTGGTAGTCTTTGCAAATTTCTCATGTTGGTGTAACGTTTATTGCAGGTGTTGTTGTGAGCCTAGTGATGCTTATCACCACTATATTGCTTACATTAGTCATGATCATGATATGGAGAACTCCTGTCATACTGGTTTCCCTGTACTTCAGTGTGTTTTTTGTTCTGGAAGGGGTTTATGTCAGTGCAGTTTTCACCAAATTTGCTGAAGGTGGATGGATTCCTTTTGCCATATCGCTTATCCTTGCGTTCATCATGTTCGGTTGGTTTTATGGTAGACAAAGAAAGATAGATTATGAAATAACCCACAAGATAACCTTTGAGAGACTTGAAGAACGTTTGGCTGACTGCAGTGTTCAAAGGGTTCCCGGGCTATGCTTTTTCTATTCTAACATTCAAGATGGGCTGACTCCTATTCTTGGACACTACATAAAGAACATGAAATCCCTTCATAAGGTCACAATATTCACAACTCTTCGATATCTTCTAGTCCCCAAGGTTGCTCCACATGAGAGGATTGTCATAAAAAATTCAAATCTCAAAGGGGTGTATTGTTGTGTTATTCAATATGGTTATGCAGATGCTCTAAATATAGAAGGAGATGATTTTGTAGATCAAGTCATAAATAGTTTGAAAATACATATTCAGAACTGCCCTGACAATCTTTCATCTGATTCTCAAGTGATTGCAGAAGAAGTCTCCAGTTTAGAAGAAGCACGGTGTGCTGGTGTTGTTCATGTTCGGGGAAAGACAAGATTTTATATTGGCCTGAACTGTGGCTGGTTTGATAAAATTATGCTTGGTTTTTATGAAATCTTGCATAGTAACTGTAGATCTGGCCTGCCTGCTGTAGGGGTTTCCTTACAGCAACGGATTGAAGTTGGAATGCTTTATGAAGCTTGAAGGGTTAACTATATTCAAGAACTTAAAATTCACATAATTCAGTAGCTTCAGTAGCTCATGTTGTTCCATATTACAACATGAGAGTCCAAATACTGTAGTGTGAAAAAAAGGGCTTGAGCAATAGGTATCCCATATCTGCTAAAATCCTACAGGTAGGAAACAAACATCATATTGGTTAAATCATCAATAATTATAACATTAAAAAAATGGCAGCATTACTCTTTACTTTACATAATATATCCATGCTAGGTTATACATATTTTGTCTATATTTTACATGAGTAAAATTTAAAAATATGTGAAAGTAGTTATTGTAACTTAAATATGTAAAATATATATTAAGAGCTAAAATTATGTTGATTTAAGATTACTGGACGTGATGAAATAATCAAGGGTAATTCACATTGAGAAATTTTATCAATCAACTCATTTTAGACAACAACCATTATGAAATTTACATATTTCCCATCATCTTTGAAAATGAGAAAATCAACTTTCTTGACGAGGTTTTGGTTGAAAATGTATTACAAAAGGGCAACTATATGATTTTAGAACGAAAAAAAAAAAGTAGCCTATCAATGAAGTTGAAAATGCATAATGCATACCAAAATCCTTATGGCGAGCTACTATGGATAATGAAATATATAATCTAACACAATTATCCATTATGGTGAGCAGTTTGGTCGAACTCTGAGGTTGTTAATGCCGACCCTGCCAAGTTTGATCCTCTGTGTGTCTGTGTAGAAAGTTTGATTGGCTAAGTTATCTGTTGTTTCTAGGTGGAATAGAGTCTTTCTACATAACCTTAAGCGTCCCTTATTAGTTAGAGATTACTTAGTACACTTTATGGTACGGGCTAATAGTTATTTTTTTAGGCATATGTGGCTCAAGGAAATTGTGGTAGAGATCATGGTAGGACCAAAATTGGCTAACTTTGAGATTTGGTGACTCATTCATCTATAAACAAAATACATTAAAGTTATCAAAGTCACCAAATACTAAAGATAGTCAATCCATTTTCGTCATGGTAGGAGTAGGACTGCAAAAATGCTATGAACACATACAGGAGAAGAATATGAGACCATGATGATAGACATGGAAGTATATGTTACAATAGAATGCATAGTTGATGCAACAACAACAATGGGAGTTGCTACAACAACAAAATCCAAGACGAGAGGAAAGGGTAACTTACATTTATAAATGGGAAACTCAACCGGCGAACGTATTTGTAGGCTTAAAAACAAATTTTAATTGAGGTCTTTTTTCTTATTGGTTCTTAGTTGAGGTCTTTTCATGTAAACTAACCTCTTATTGGTTCTCAGACATGATGAACAAATAGATTGACCCTTCTCCAACTTTTTGTTCATGAAACATATCTTGTTCATCGACATTATTCCTGAGAAGCTTATTTATTTATAACAGTAATCATCGTTATTAAATGACAATGAGATTAAGGGCTCCCTATAAAAAAATCGGAGTCACCTTTTGAGTTGAGTGACGAGTTAAGTAAAAATAAAGGTTGAGTTGTTTCTTCAATCGTAATAACGTTCTTTTTGGAGTCTTATATGATAGAATTGAACCATGATTTGTAGTTGAGGAGAATATATGATAAAAACTAAAGTTAAGAATGATATTGCCCATAATCATATCTTTTACGAGAGAATAAAATACATCGAGATTGATTGCCACATCACCTGCACAAAACTACAAGAAAAATTGTTTAAGGTTTTTTTTTATAGGATACAGTATTAGTATGTTAATGGTTATGTTAATATTTTTCTCTTTCATCCGGGCTTCAATCATGAATCTTTAACGGTTCAACTCCTTTAATCCTTTAGCTCAAACCAATTGAGCTACCCAACCCCAACAATTGTTCAAGCTTTCACCTATTTTTTCTTGTAACATGTTGGGAGTTTCCAATATCCACTCTCTAACTTGAAGGATACATCAATTTGGACAGACTTTTATTCCTTCTTTTATTACTCGTGATTTAATTTCTGATTTTTTTTGCAAGTCTTAGCTTAGTTATTGGGCTAATTTACTGTGGTTTTTATTTGGAATTCTGCTCTTTTCCCAACAAAAATTGCTCGTTCCCAACCAAATTCCTAAAAATACCCCTGCGTGAGTTAACTCACGTTGCCTGAGTTAACTCACGTTGGATATAACACCCACTAGAGTTAACTCACGCAGGAGTTAAACATGAAAATACCCCTGCGTGAGTTAACTCACGCAGATGGTAAGCATGAAAAAACACCCTGCTTGAGTTAACTCACGCTGCATGAGTTAAGTCACGCAGAATTAACACTAACGTGAGTTAACTCACGTAGGGGCATTTTCGAAAGTTTTGTTGAGAATAAGCAAAACGTGTTGGGAGAAAAGCATAATTCTTTTATTTGGGCTTGTGTGGGTGGGTTGTTAATCCTCAAATCATATACAAGTATAAGAAAATTACTCTTTAAGCTTCCATTTTTCTCTCATACTTGAGAAAGTGAAATTTTCTCAAATCATATACAAGTATGAGAAAATTACTCTTTAAGTTGACGATCCAATCGAAAGCGAAATTGAGATGCCGAGCAACTTTCTAAAAGCCTTCATCAAGTTCTAATTCAATGAACTCATTCTTCTTTTTACTGAAATCTATTAACATGTGTCTCACGTTCTATATCATTAAACTAAATCAACGATTCATACATTACAGGTCTAAAATTGGACCACATTCATGCCAGTGCATCTCAAGTAGACCCTTTAGTTTCATTTTTTTTCTTTTTCCTCATGCTGAGTTATGTCTCATGTTAAGTAGGTTCCCTCATTTTGAGAATAAATTTCTTACAATGTCTTTAACAATTAATTACTTTGAAGAGCTGTAATTGCATCATAGGCAGATCCGATTAGTGTATGTCCAGAAGGTTGCATTATAAAATACGTAAAAGAAAAAAAAAACGTAAAAGAAAAGAGGTTGCATTATGAAATAAAATGTACCAAAAGCAGTGATGCCTAACTCGGAAGTTCAATGAAACACGTAACTTGTGTATTTGTGAATTAGACCTTGCTTAATATAAGGATTTTTTTTTTGACAGGTAATACAAGGAAAACTTGACAACACTCTCTTGTTATTTATTTTTAATATAATTGTTTATCAGTAGACGAATTTCACTAAAATTTTAGTCAATTAAAGAATTATATATTGTTTGAAATTTGAATTATTGGGTCATTGCCTCATTGGGTGAAGTGTTAACTAAGGTTATCGGTATGAGCCAGGGTCATCGGTTCCAAAGATATTGTTGTTTAGTAATTTTTTAAGGCAAAATTGTTCTATAGCTGAAAGGTCTTTTTATCTTAATTAAAATGTTCGGTAGTTATTGTTGTAAAATTAGGAATACATTAACTCTATAAATAATAATCACATATATCTGCAGGCATCAATAAAATATAGGTAAAGAGAGATATCAAGTAAACTTATATGTGCTTAATATTGTTGTATGAAATTGGCCATTTACAGTTCTATCAACATCATCCTCCAACAATTATTACGAATCCTACACAATGGTAAACCGAAATATAACCTAAGGCGTGACGAAGTCACTGTCCTTAAGGATTTATCCGCCTCATAAGCGCATATCCTCTCAGGATACAACAGGTTCTTCCCTGATATGAATCATATTAGAGGTGATCGAACAGCTCAAATTTGATAATCACCGGAATGATGTAATCAAGAACTCAATCTATTGGAGGAGAGAAAAATGATTTTGAAAAGAGGTGAAACAATTCTTCCTTTTGTACGTGAATATAAGAAGAAGAAAAAATCATGACTAAATAAAAATGACATTCTATATTTCTGAAAGGATAGGTGTGAGAATGCATCATTATAGCATGGCCACTAATACAATATAAATAGGCACAAGCTAGTTAAGTGACCGTTTTTGTTTTAGAGAAAAATAAGGTACGACCAAGCTATATTAATGCCACGTTCAAGAGATATAATGGAAAGACAGTTACAAAAATTTTGAATTAAAACATGGGCATAAGACCAAGTCAAAATTATAAATAATAATAATGTGATAATAATTTTCTATTAACTGTATATTATAAAACTTTTGAAATATACAAAAATTACAACAGTTATTGATTTTATATTTTGTGTTAAATTCATTTATGGCGATAGACTAAGTACATGCTTGGTTGGTATCATGGTAAATTGGGGCAGGACTTCGGTGCCTTTTAGGCGCCAAAGGCACCTGCCTTTGCCTCAATCAAATGTTGCCAAGTGTCCCTGCTTTGTTTAAAAAATCAAAAAAAAATCAAACACTAGCTTTTATTAAGGGAAGGAGAACACGTAAGAGAGCCATAAGCAAATTACAACAACCCGAACAAAATCTCTTCATCCATCACCCATAATCAACAACTCCCTCCGCCGCCCTCCTCTACCACCGACCTTCTCCGCACCGTCGACCATAAGATGTTAACCTCTCTCTTCTCAATCTCTCGTTATGCAGTGGAATTGAATTTGGACTAATTGAGGATTAATCAAGGGTTGATGAATTGATTTACAACCACCAATATACTAAAAGACAAATTTAATCATTACACAAAGCAAAATCAAACAGAAAACTAACATCAACATGCAACAAATACTCAGTTTGGGAGAAAGAGCTTCGCGTATGGATACTTGCCATCCACCACCGGCCACCACCCAGTCACCACCCTCCTGTCGTTCACCATCTGACCAGTTCGGACGAAGCAGAAACACTCGACTCACCCATGGTGAAGCTCTCAATGGCATAACTCATCATCTATGAAGCACGGATACAGACACAGACACTGGACACGACACAGATAGTGACACGCCGACACAGCTAATAATTTGAAAAAATCACATAATTCAGGGTAATTACAAGTGTCGGTGTCGGACACGACACGTGTCCGACACTGGGACACGCCTAATCCGAGGAGTGTCCGTGCTTCATCGCTCATCATCGATGTCGAATCACAACTGGAATCGTCCATCGCGAAGCTCTCACAAACCCACAACTAGTTCTGGTTCACACACAATGATTTCGTCAGACGTTGACGACGCGGCGGTGGGCAACAGGAGGATGGTGGGTGGATGGCAAGTTGTAGATGGGAGAGGAGAGGATGAAAATTTGATACGGTTTCTTTCTCCCAAACTGAGTTTTTTTATTAAAGACTTGGTGACGTGGCTAAATCTGATGCATTCATAGGAACGTACGGTCGAGATCTGTTGAAAGGTAGGTGACTTTGGCGCCACAATGTCACCGAAGTGCGATCCGTAAATTGGATGTAATCACGGAAGCTGTGAAGTGTAACTTTTGTAAAATAATTGTGATTTTGTCATACTCAATGTAATAGAAAACAAACTTTAGTATTATTTTCATCTCACACTAAGGAATGTGTTAATGTGGATGTTGATTGTAATTGTACACAAAGATGTATTAAATAACGGATGACATTATTATAACTAAACTTGAAAGACATTATTGGTTAATAAATCAAAGGTGAATATTGAATGTGTATCGAAACATATTATGAGTTTATTGAAATAACAATAATTGATATTTCTCAATATAGAAGAGTAAAATATCATATTTATATCTATAGACACATTGACTTTGATTTGGATTTTCCGCATATGAGAAATTCTGTATTTGTTGCAGTCGCACATCAAAAGTAGTGAAATCAAATTCTTCGGATTGTACGTGTGTAACGTTAACTTTTGATGATATTAGTGACATTGTTCATATCTCTCTTAATAAATCATTCTCTTCTCTCTAACCTGAATAATTTATTTTAATCGTTCACCATTCATTCTCTCCCATCTAAAATACACTAATGTAACAATAGCAAACCTTCAAACTTGACTCACCACAAGCTCTGTGTTATGTGCACCAACCTATACATAGCCTAACCATTTCAAAGAAAAATTAAGCCATGGATTTAACGCAGTGTAGACTTTGACAATTACTTGATGCAAAAATCAAAAAGGTACCGGTCTACCCCACTTGAATATTTATTTACCAAATACCTTAGTTTACCCAAATACTCTAGTTTATGGATGTTCAACCAATCGGCTATGACGCATTTTGGTGGTGGCCGGGGTTCGAACCCCAAACCTTGCATGAATTATGTATTGTTTCTACCAACTGTGCTAAGTGTAACAACCCGATTTTCGTTAGATTTATTTTAATTGTTTTTATGCGTGTTTATATATGTTTGCATGTGATTATTTGTCTTTGGGTGCATTTTGATGGGTTTTCGTGTTAGAAGGGTATTTTGGTCATTTTGTAAGCAAGTGTAAATTAGTAATTCCACCGTGTAAATTGTTTTAGTAAGTGTTTTGGGTAGTAATAATTATTTTTACTAAGTTACTAGTAAGTGGGGTAATTAGTTTAGAACCGGTAACTATTCATTATTTTTATCCGTTAAGAGGGTAGAAACTTTGTGAATTGGTTAATGAGTGTTTTTAGCCCATTAAGACATAAAGGGTTAAACCCAATAGTGAGGAGCCTATTTAAACCTTAGTCATTGAGGAAATTAGGTCAATTTGTTCATTTTCATAAATTTTTTGAGAGGTAGAGAGAGAAAGAGCTAGAAGAGAAGAAAAAGGGTTTTGAGGAGAGAAGAACTTGGAGAGCAAGAAGAGGGTAGAGATTCAAGGGATTGGAGCTAAAGTGAAGCATAAGCTAGGTTTGTGAAGACTTGAGGTAAGGGGGATAGATTTCATTCGTAATCTTTAAGTTATAATCTTTTTTCTACTTATATTCATAAGTGCTTAATTGTAAAAAATGATTGTTGTGAATTTAAGTAGTGAATTTCGTGCTCTTATTTTGATGCTATGTTTGGGTATGTGAACTTGATGATAATTAAGTTGCTGATGTTGAATTTACATGCTTAAGTTGTATACATATGAGTACTTTGTTGTTTTTGCTCAAATTGGTGAAATGTGATGTTGTTGTTGAATTGTGAATGAATTCATGATTATGTGATATGATTGTTATTGGGTGTTGTTGATAATGTCAATTCATAGATTGAGTGTTGATAAGTTGGGTTGTTGTTGTTGATTGTGATGATTTTGAATGAATGTGAAGTTTGAATAAGTTAAGTTGCTTTTTTTTTTACTTTTCATCTTTGCCCTCGAATTTGAAATGAAATTTGGTATTGATCCGTGCAGAATTGGCCTTAGACGTGTAGGTATGGATGTTACCTTTCTATGGCGTTGGTTTGACTCCAAGATGATTTTTAGAACTTGAGTTATGGTCAAGTTACTACACGTAGGTCATAGTGAATTTTTATGAAATTTCAGCACAACTTTTTCTATGAACCGTGCAACTTTCTCAAAATTAATATTGGGTTTAATGAAGTTCTTAGAGTGAATAATTGAGTATGCATTTATGGACTTGGGAATATGAATGTGTCGATAGTTTGAGAAATGTTTTAGGTGGAATTGAATCGAAGAAAACAAGTTTTTGAGCTAAAATGTTGTTTTAAGTGATTACGTGAAATAAGCTATGTTTTGGCAATTGAACTTAAGTTGTTCGAGTTTAAAATGATGTATTATTTTGATGTTTTGATTCATATTTTTGCTGGGTCTCACTTTGAATTTCTTAAATGATAAGAAACTTGAAATTGAGACGATTTCGGTTTGCGGAAATAATCGGAAAATGGAATTTTTATGAACAAAAGTGATTACATGACTTGTCTACTGTTTTAATGAACCTGGATGAAGCATGTAAGTTTGGTGGATAGCCATAATAGCATGAAACTGGGTTTTTCATAAAAAGGCGAAATAGACGAAAACTTAGGATTTTCATAAATGAACTTGGGTGAAACTTTGAATTATGACTTGATAGTTTGTGAATGGCCTATATTCATGATGATATGATAGATTATAATTGAATTGAATGTTTACATACTTGAAATATGATGTCTTGTTTTGAAAATGTCAAAATGGTCGTTTTTGTGAAAACGAGACGAACTGAGCGAGATTTTGGGATTTCTTGGAATGGGTCTAGGATACTTGTATGCCTAAGCTACCATGAACATATGTGAGTAATGCATATGCTTTGTTGAGGCAATTGAACATGTTTGCTTAATTTTGGTCGAAATTCTAGAATTGTTTTAAAGTTGTAAAATGAGAGACGAACTTTGTCCAAAGTAATCTTTAAGATCAATACTTGGAAAATCTTTTGTGCATAGTTTGATATGACTATATGAATATGTATGAATGACTTTAAAGTGTTGAATATGATGTTTATCATAATGTGTTGTATTTTCTCCTTTATTTGAATTGTGAGAAATTGTATGAAGTTGTTATGATGTTGGTTGATAGTTGTGATAATAATCATGTTAATAATGATAATGTGGTGATGACTCTTATTTGAATTGTGACTTGTTGATTGTGTGGACGAAAATACTTGATAATGCAATTGTTGTTGAAGTTGATCAATGTAAATGAAGGCGATCTCTTAAATTGTTGTTGTTGAATATATATGAGGTGATTTTGCATTGTTGAGTCTTTATTTGTATGTCCATGCATCATAGTCATATTGAGTCATATGTATTGTAAAAGGGCGGTGAACTTTTACTTCGTTGAAATGTAAGACTGGTGTGAAATCTTACATATGATGTTTTTGTTGCATCATGAGGTGACGACCTTTGTTGTTGGTGACGGTACCACATGCATCTAGAAGAGTCTAGAACATTGCATGCATTTGAATGGTTGATGAGTTGTGTCATAATTGAATATGTGACTTGGTGAATTTGTGCATTGGTGAAATTTGTCGAATGTTGTGATTATGTGGATTGATGTATATGTACATTGGTGGATTTTGTTGATGGTTGTGAATGATTGAACTATGTACTAATTGCATGTCTTACTTGCTTGTACTTATACACTTGGTGAATTAATTTGATGTTAATTATTTTGGTAATAAATGATGAGGTGAGAATTGTATATGTATATATATGATTTGGTGATTCCTTTGATAATGATGATTGCTTGTTTATAACTTTGAAATGATGAATTATACTTATTGAGTTAAGTACGCTAAATGAGGAATAAGGTGAGTAACCCTTTCTTGTTATACTATGTTAGAATTGTGATAACATGATAAGTATGGAATGAGGGATAATATATATATTTGGTGGTAGTAATATAGGAATGTTGAGTATGTGTATTTGTCATGCATGAATCCTTCAATGCTTATATTTGTTTATTCTTGATTATGATTGATGTGAAGCTAACCCCCAGTGGGATGTGGTGGACCGCCTACCTGTTTGTATGAATGGGTAGACGGTGTGCACGATTAGTTTTGTTGCTTGCTTGGTGAGTGCTTGAGGATAGCGGGAGCTTCCTCATTTACCTGTTTTGATGTCTTAGATTAGGCTCTGATCTAGGATGTCAGTCGTTATCTTCATTTTGGATGTGTTTATGTTGTTGAGATTTTACTCATTTGTCGGGATTTGGAGATTTTATGTATTGATGTACTTGGAGTTTCTGACATGTATACTTGAAGATATATGCTATATATTCGCTGCGTAGTTGTTTGAATTTTTATGCATGTTATATTTTTGGAGAACTTTTGAAAACGTGACGTCTATTTCTTGAATAAATGTTTTATTCGCGTGTTTTATTGTTTTAATAGAAGTAGGCTCATGAGGACGACTATGACACATTTAATGTATAAAAGTTCATTTAAGAAATATAACCTTTATTTTTTCTTTAGAAAATATTTCAATCATGTTTGTTCTATTATGGCCCCATAAGCTTGGAATTGTTTTGAAAAAAAATATTTATTTGAATAAAATTTATTTATTTTAAATAAAAATCACTTTTTTATTTTATTTTTGTAGTATTTGTTTCAAATTTTTAAAAATCCATTTTGTTAAAAAATCTTTTTTAGTCTCAAAATGAAAAGCTATTCTTAGTAGCTTTTTTGAAATCTATTTTTATCTCTCTAAAAACAAGAAATTAGAGTGCGTGAGCATCAAATATTAAAAAAAAAATGATTTTTATGACACTAAACAAACAAAAATAAATTCAATTTATTTTAAGAATCTCTAAAAAAATTCTAAATTCTTTTAATCCAAAATCAATTTTTTCTAAAGTTGAAACAAACACACCTTATATCTTTTCCTCAACAAATATTAAACAACATCCAACGATAGTGTTATTTTTATTTTATTTAATAGAAGAAAGAAAAAACTCCTTTTTTTATTTCAATCATGTTTGACTAACACTCCTTCATTTGTACTACATATACGTCCATTTATTCAAAACAAATAATCAATGTTTCATCTATCTACGCATGCTTGGATCAAAATCACTATTGTTGTTGTTACTTATGTCCTCATCTTATCTTATATTATGGAGAATGTTAACCAATGTCCTTTGAGCATTGGTTAAACATTCAAAATAGATAAATTTTTTTAAAAAAATTGTATAATTATTAATTGACTAATGTCCTAAGAACACTAATTAGTAAGACCCTTATATCATTGAATGCTAAAACAAGCAACAGCCCCGCCGGCTCAATTGGTTACACACAATATGTGTAGGGTATATAGGTAAAAAATAAAAACTGAGGTAGGTCAAATAGGTAATTTTATTTAATTAATTTGAGGGGCGGAAATAACAAAAACTCTGAAATTTAAGTGGGCAAATCATTTTCCGATAAATAAATAACGCAGCAAGTTTTGTGGTGCTGACAAGACAGAAATATAAAAATCAGTGGATCTTCATCTTCATCTTGATCTTGCATATCATATCATATGTCGTTGTTGTTGTTGATGGAAGAATCACTACCTACCTACAGAATCATGGAGCAACAACAACAACCGCTTTCCTTTTCCCTTTCAGCTTCAGCTTCAGCTTCAGCTTCTTCTACTTCTTCAGAGAATGAATCAAATCCATCAGATGCAGTTATCTTCTTTGGTCTCAGTCTTGCTCTTGGAATTGCTTGTAGACACCTTTTACGTGGGACTAGAGTCCCTTACACGGTTGCTTTGCTCATCCTTGGCATTGCTCTTGGATCCTTAGGTTCGTTCTTCTTCTAACTTCATCATATTATTCTTTATTAAAGCACTTGTGAATTTGACTTATCAATTTCTATGGCTGTGGTTGGTTGATAACGATTGAAGAGAGAGCCACAGCCACAATTTATCATAACATGAACTGTTTCTGTAATTGAGAAGAGGATCAAAGGAAAATCTTTCTACATGTGTGTTATGTTATAACCTAATTTAATTTGTTTGCGTTTAATTTATGTTGTTAGTGTTGCTCGGTTAATCCTTCCACAATTTATTTTCCGTCTCACAATCCAACCCCTATTTGGTACAAAAGAAAGAGACTGCATCATGCGGGGTCCACCTACTTTTTCCAATCTTCATATTCCAGCAAAGAAATTGCAGAAAGAATCTTCAATTTTTATTCTACTTTCCACAACTATACTTCTTTTTGCCTCTTATTTCTGTTCTGTGCTTTTTTTTGAGTTTCCCTCATTTATAATTTTTTAGATGAGACACACTATTTAACCATCAATAACTTTACATTATTACATTATAAATTTGGGTCATGCTAAAAATAGAATTAATCAATAAATGTACAAGTTAAAAAGATAATAAAATTTAAAACTTTCAAAATTAAAAATACACAATTTCCAATATTTAATTTCTACTTTTGGTTTCTTATCTTCATCTTGTGTCCTTAGGGCACAAGTTAGCATTTCCCTATAATTTTTTTGAATTTTTCTCCTCAATAAAGTATCTAATAGGTACTGAGTCTTAAAAATTTAAGACCTCTCCATTGAAGATGGTCTTAAGAGACGTTTTTATAGTTTAAAAAATAATCTCATTTCTCTGTTCTATTTCTTCTTTGTTTATCAATAATCAATACATAATCATGGATAAAAAATATTATAATTAAAATTTTCAATACATAATATATATATTTATATATATAATCATTTTTAATTTTCTACAACATCTTTAATTTTTCAGTGAAGTTTAATTTTAATAGTGTGAAATATGTATATTATTTACTTTTTGTGTATTATTTTTTAATGAAAAAAATGTTTTTAATTATTATTGGAGGAACTCTTATCCGACCTTTGAATGTTGAACCCATAAGTACATCGATTCAATGATTGGTCCGATTTTAATTACCTTAATTTTAGTAAGTTTCAAGATGTTTTATATTTTATACTCCCTGTGTCCCAAAATGTAAGCGAAAACACTCATTTTCTTTATCCTAAAATGTAAGCAAAAAAGATAAACTTTTATCTTATTTAATATTGTTTTTATAAGAAACCATCTTTTTCTAAGATTTTATTTGTTTATTCTCATGAAATTAATTGCAAATTACATTCAATTATCTCTCTCTTTTATTTTCTCCATAATCAATAACTAATGAATTTTTTTAACATCTTCCTATGAAACTTAATCCAAAGAAAACACTAAAAACTATACTCTAAAGTCCAAATTTTATGTTTTAGTTTTATCAATACATTGTGATTTGATTTTTTTTCCTTACAATTTGGGAGAGATAGAATACTCTCTAAAGAGAATATGATATTGGATTTTATGTTTCTAAATAACGAGTTGAGATCCTCTCTATTTCCTACAATAAATGACAATATCCATTATTATAATTTTGGTTTATAATTGTTCAATCAATGTCATATATTCTAGAAATACGTGCATTTATATCATGTATTTATACCAAAACCATAATAATGGACATTGTCATTTATTGCAGCAAATGGAGAGAATTTTACTCCTTCCGTCTCATAATAATTGTCTTTTTACCATTTTTTTTCTCAAAATAATTGTCACTTTGAAATACCAATGCAACATTTATTATTATTTTTTAATTATTATACCTTTATTTATTGAATCTCATCCAACTTAACTAATCCACTAACTACAATTAATAAAGTTGTTTTAGTAAATTATACTAATTTTACCATCAAAATCAACATAATTAATCATTTCTTTAATAACCGTGCATAAATCTTAAAAACTACTCCCTCCGTCCCTTAATATTTGACATAGTTGTCCTTATTACGCATGCCCATGCATAATTTTAAGCTTAAATATTTTGAATAATATATTAGAAAAAATTATGAAAATTTGTATTTATCTTTGTATATTAGTAGAAAAATATGATCAAAGTAAATTAGGTCAAAATTGCACATTTTCAAATGAGTCATCTATTGTGGGAAGAAGGAAGTATTATTTAGAAACGGAGGGAGTAACTCCTAAATAACATCAATGGACATCTCAGATGTTTTTACTAATTTTTGAATTTAGAACCTCACATTTGTTTGCATGAGTAAAAAAAAAACATAAATGGACCGAATGAAGATAATTGAGAATTGAGTGGCGGAATCATAAGAGGGAATATTAAGAGTTTAGGATGCGCACCTCCTAGTACCATGGCATCGAATGCGAAACCTAAATATAGAAGCACGCAACATTATTTTTGTCGGGTTGGGAAATGATGATGTCTCAATCAAGATAAAGACAAAAATCAGTAGTGGTACGCAACTGACCATGATGTTTTGAATGGCGGTGTTGCTGTTTGCTGAAGAAGAAGAAGAACAAGAATCACTGCAGCTTTCTTACACAATAATGGAAGAGCATATACCACTTTCCTTTTCTCGTTCCCTTTCTGCTTCTGCTTCTGCTTCTGAGAAGCAATCAATTCCATCAGATGCAGTTATTTTCTTTGGTCTTAGTCTTGCTCTTGGAATTGCTTGCAGGCACCGTTTGCGTGGGACCAAAGTCCCTTACACTGTTGCTTTGCTCATCATTGGCATTGCCATTGGATCCTTAGGTTCTCACTTTCCACCTTTTTCATCATCACCATCATCATCTTCTATTATTATTATTATTATTGTTGGTGTTGTTGTTTACATTTTTTTTTTGGTACAATTGTTGCTTTACTTTACTTTATTAAACCACTTTATTAAACGTGGGAGCCGCAATCACAATTTATTGTGTTCATGAAATTTTTGGGTTTTGAGAGGCTTGTGTTGTGGGAAAGTTGACTTGTGTGATATTTGGATAAGCAACATAATCAGAGTTTATTGTACTTTCTATAATTGAGGAGAAACTTTCTATATGTTTGTGATGTTATAAGCTATTTTAAGGGGTTTATGGGAATAAAGCTGAACTTTTTCCCCATAAACTCTTCTAAACTCTTGTACAAATAGTTATGTCATAAGGTAATTCTAAATAAGCTCTTTCAAGTGTCCTTTTACTCTATATTCTATAAGGATGAGAGCTTGGATCAACCATTTCACTGTAGCACCAAAAAGGACAAAACAAAAATTGGAAATGGGCAATAGCTTCTTTTATAATGCTTTAATCTGTTCATTGTGTATGTGTATTTTACGTGCAAGGGCTAAGAAGATCTTCTGTGTGTGTTTACAGGAAGTCTTCTTCTGAATCTGAACTCTTTAGTAAAAGATATTTGAAGTTCCAACCAATGACTAACATAAAACATTGCAAAGATAAATCATGATATATTAAAATTCAAATAAATGAAAAAAATGGAATAATGGTAATTTGACTGAGGACATAAATTAAGATGTACTGCTAAAAACTGATGTGACAATGGCGTAAATAGGATGCATGAACTCTAGTGTTTAATGGAAGAAAAACAATTCTACTTTTCTAATAACATATATGGATATAATTTTCATCTATTTTTGGTTGAAAGAGTAAGTTTTATTTGTATCAGTTTCATGTTATTGCCAACAGCATTAATTGTGGTATTTCTGGACTGCCGTCCTTGCAACCACTAACACCTTCATTGTTCTGAGTGTAAGAGGCGTGTTTAGCTGCGCAGATATGGCCCAGTAGTGCTTATAAGACAATTCTGTTTTGAAGAATTGAATTAGGCCCTAAACCCAAATTATTAGAATAGCTAAACTAGTCATATCCATAACCATGTAGGCTAGCATATACACCTTCGATAACATTAAGTTAAACTAGGTTGATGGAATTCTCAAGGTGACTTGGAAGAGTTAGAAAGTTCTGTCTGCGTTTTTCTTTAGGTTTTTGGGACTTTGTAGAAAGTATAAAACTCATAACATGTCGATCATCATTTCTGTTGACCAGATTCCTATCATTGGAAAATGTTTTTGGCATCTGTCAAAATTTCATAAGTGGTGTTTCCTTTGTTTCTTGTATAGATGGAAAACTATTTTCTGTCATTCTATGTCACAGCTGACGGACAGGGTTTCTCCGCTGGTTAGGTTTTGCCCTTTGAACAGCCTCCTAACTTTCTTCTCAATGAAAGTTATCAGTATTTCCCTCCCCGTACAATATGTAGACTGTTTATAATTAATATTTATAGAAATATTTCCATGTATTTACTTTTTCATTTTTACTGAATAAACTTGATTAACGGTGGATTTTTAAACAGAATACGGGACTCATCATCGGCTGGGAAAGATTGGGAATGGAATTCGTCTTTGTAAGTTTAGATTTGATTCTAGTTATTTTGAAATTTATGTACTTATCGATGAAAGAAAACAAGGCTTTATACAACTTTGGATAATGTGGATGGACTGGGATTTTGGAAAATATTTCAACTTAAGGAATTTCGATCTTCACTAATTCTTGTTAAAAAATGAAGTGATTATTATTTTTAAATGCAGGGTCAGAGATTGATCCAGAGCTCCTGCTGGCTGTTTTTCTTCCTGCTCTCCTTTTCGAGAGCTCATTCTCAATGGAAGTTCACCAAATTAAGGTCTCTTTTCTTGAATTTTTCAATGAATATTAATTATTAAATCACTTCTATTTTAATCATAAAGTGACAGTGTCGTACTGTTGTACTAGTTCTTGTCTCACATGTTTGCATGTATTGGCACACACTTATAGGTTTGTGTACAGACTCATTCAATTTCTTATGCATATTATACGAACACTTGCCTACGTATAAGAAATTTTTGTATGCTGTGGGGCGTTTTCTGCTGTAACTTGAAAATCGTTCCTATCCAAAAAAATAACTTAAAAACCGTTGTGTGTGTTTGCTTTCTACCTAAATTTCATGAAGCCTCAACTTTTTCCTTTGTAAAAAAGACGAAAAAAGGTGTACAAACAGACAGAGCCATAGAAGTTGATCAACATGAAAAATATAGATTTATCTCTTAGCTTACTGCAGCTAAAGGAATTGTGCTAATTTTACTTCTTAACCAAAAATTATGCTTATTTTACCACGATAAAATGCTTGACGGCAAAAGTTTCCCAGAATAACACATGATTTCCTTGCGTCTTGGAGTTCCTTTTCAGCATTCCACCTTCAAAACACACCAAACAACGACAGTTGAAAATCCTCAATAATTAAAAGCTTGAACAAAATAGTCCAGATGCCCAGCAAAATCTGACTTAAGTTATATTAAGATAAACTAAAGGAGACTATCTTGAAATTAACCTAAAAACTAAGAATTCTAAGGTAAATATCAATGGCTTAGAAATTTTTAGCGCACTAATGAGACTTATAGCTCTACCCCACAGAGTTATTAGTGATCCCATATAGAGGATGAGGAAACTAGATCATCAAAATTAGAAGTAGCTGTGGTTGTACCCAGTAAGCAAGGTGCAAACTTGATGTTTCATTTTAATGTAAGTCGTCATCTGTTGACTTATAAATGACTGATACGGCATCACAAGATTTCTTATTCTCAATTTATTTTTGACTGAGTGCAGAGGTGTATTGCACAAATGATCATACTAGCTGGTCCTGGTGTTCTAATTTCGACCATTTTTCTTGGATCTGTTTTGAAGGTATGAGAACTAATGTGTTTAGAATTCATCATTTGTGTCATACGATTGTAAGTTATAACTCATTTTTCATAATACAGCTTACCTTTCCATATAACTGGAGCTGGAAAACGTCGCTGTTGCTTGGGGGACTTCTGAGTGCAACTGATCCTGTTGCAGTTGTAGCCTTGTTGAAAGACCTTGGTGCCAGCAAAAAATTAAGCACCATAATTGAAGGGGAGTCCTTGATGAATGATGGGTATTTTGGTTTAGACCCCTTGGCTCTTATTTTCTCTAACATCTACCATTCAAGTGAATTACTGAATTTGCTTATAAATCCAGGTCATAGGAAGTATCATAATGACTTGAAGTTGAACATTAGAATGAGTGCAGCATTTCTGCACGTGATGGTTCTTTTAGATGTCTTTTATTTTCCTTTCAGAAAGCTTAATCTTTATCCTTTTCCAGGACGGCTATCGTGGTTTATACCCTATTCTATCGGATGGTTCTTGGAGAGACCTTCAACTGGGCTGCCATAGTCAAGTTTCTAGCACAAGTTTCACTTGGAGCGTATGTATCACCTACTTCTCTGTTGCCTGTGGCAAAAAAAGGTCTTTGCTTATGTGATACTTTGATTGGTCCAGTGTAGGAATTGGCCTTGCGTTCGGGATTGCATCTGTTTTATGGCTTGGGTTTATTTTTAATGATACAGTGATTGAGATTTCTCTAACACTTGCTGTTAGCTACGTTGCTTACTACACTGTAAGTTGCTTTCAAACTTGGGTTCATCTTTTAGTAAGTTGAGAGATTATATTTGAAATATGAATAATTAATGCACATAATATGTGTAATACCCTAATTTTTTTTGCATGCATCTTTCAGTAATATGAGAGATTATACCTGTTAAAATCATATCATCATAATTTTTTCTTTTGTGTGTGGTATTATTTGAAATTACTTCCATTCTTTAGTACTGAAAAATTGATAGCCAAAATATTTTATAGGCTCAAGAGAGTGCGGATGTTTCTGGTGTTTTGACGGTGATGTCATTGGGAATGTAAGTTGACCTCTAATACAAAATATCTACACCACTTCTTGGAAAATTTGGTATTGAAATCTTTTTCTATAGGTTCTATTCTGCATTTGCAAGAACAGCTTTTAAGGGTGAAAGTCAACAAAGCTTACATCACTTTTGGTATGCCTTTTACTCGTTCATGTGTTAGTTCTATATAAAATTAGATGAATTAGATTTATTCTATGGGAGGATATTTTATTCTTCCTAATTTTCAACTTCCACTTGTTTTTGTGGGAATTAAAGGAACAAAGAAAAGGAATAGTAAGTTCTTCAGAGTAGTGAAGGCATATTTTACTAACTGACTTCGCTTGTTCAGTCTAATTATTCTTATCCTTAAAGTACTCTAAAACTTTATGGCTTCATCCAATGGCTTCATTAAGGGGTGACTCGTTTTAAGTTTCACCGGGACGGATGTTTTGCCAGCTAATTACTTCTCCTTGAATTTTTGTTTGTTTTTGGCTGCTTCCTTTGCGACAAGCATAAAAGTCATTTACCTTTCTGGAATTTAGAAAATAATATAGAATGAGTTAAATGAAACAAGTCTAAAAAATATATGATTTCAAATAGTAGTTGCAGAAAAATTTGCATATATAGTTGAGGGGTTAATGGAACTCGAGGAGTCAAAGGAAGTAAGAATATTGTTCTTTCCAGGCAACCAAAATGGATAAAATAACTCTTACTTAGTCATACTGAAGTAGGATGTCAGGAAGTATATAAAAAATTTCTTGTTAAGGTAGCTGTAATATTTGTATTTTTAAGTTCTGGTCTGTGAATTTTGCTCTGCTTCTTATTTTAGATAATGAATTCCATCAAATGTCCCATTTTTCGCTTCTCTTAACATGGTATCTAGAGCTGGCAAGGGGCAATTTTATTGTTTCATTTTCCATTATTTTGTTTTCAAATATAGTGTTTTAATCCTTTATTTTTTTCCAGGGAAATGATTGCTTATATTGCTAATACATTAATTTTCATTTTGAGGTAAGAGCTCAGTTGGACCCTTAAATCGTAATGATATGACTTGTGAAACAGGCTGTTAGTGCCATTTAGATTTAGTAGAGAATAATTTTTTCTGGTTTAAACAGTTTTAAGCTGCTGTAACACATTCTTATTAGTATATGTTACTTTCATTAATATATTCTTTGCTTTGCAGTGGAGTTGTTATAGCCGAAGGAATACTTGGCGATGACAATGTTTTCCATCATGGTAGTATTATCTTGAATCACTTCCTAGATTCTCTTATTTGTTCAAGATGCCATTGAAATATATTCTTAGATTTCATTCAGGATATACCATTCAACCTCTTCTTTATATATTGCATATAGTCCCACTACATCATTTGATCGTGTTACTTTTAGTATCATCTTCATGTTATTTTGCATGAGAGGAGCTCTTGCACAAATCTTATATTGTTGTAAGGATTTTAATTTCAATTTTAAAATTGATCGATGATAAATTGTACTTTCAGTTTGTGGTTTCCCTTGATGTAACACACCTTATACAATGATATGGCCAAGGAAAGTCGATAAAAAAATTACAATGATGATCATATTCTTTCTCAACAGGATGACTTAATTTGGATACTTAGATAATCTTATGTTTTCTAGAAGTCCTTGACAGTGTTGCTTGCCTTTTTTCTTGTTAAAATACTCATATTTGTTAAGTCTAATGTAGTAGCTACAAACTATTGGTTCTGTTGTGTAGGAAAATCATGGGTCTACCTCTTGCTTCTCTATGCGTATGTTCAAGTGTCTCGATGCATTGTTGTTGGAACATTATTTCCCCTTCTAAGATATTTTGGATATGGTTTGAATTGGAAAGAAGCTATTATTCTCGTTTGGTCCGGATTGCGTGGAGCAGTTGCCTTGTCACTTTCACTATCGGTTAAGGCAAGTGTTTATTGACGGATGATGCATATTTAATAGCACTCTCGTGAATGTAATTCTTCATGGACATAGCTCCGTCTCATTATTTACAAGTAAGATAGGTAGTATTTGATAAACCCATGAAACTAACCAAAGCTCTGATAACATCTTAGAATTTGGGGAAATTTCACAAAATCAACTTTTAAGTTGAGAGTTTCCCTCAACTTATAACCATTATTCAGTCCCTATCTCTATCTAATGTGGGACTCTCAATACTATACTACAAATTTAGGTCATGCGCTTACAAAGGTAGTAGGTTTGAGGACATAGTAAAAGCATATGCTAGAGATAATTTGAATCGACAAAATTAGAAATAATGTTTGTATATAGGATCTTTTATTTGATACACTGACAATCTATCTCAACATATTGTGTGTGTGTGTGTGTGCGCATGCGGGTGTGTGTTAACTTAAAAACAACTCTTGCTTATACATTGGTAAAAGAAATAATCAAGTTTTTCCGCTGTTCTTCCTTTTTTCTCCCTTTCTATTTGTAGTGACATCAGTTGGGAAAGTGATTCATATTTTTCCCTTTCCATTTTTCTATGTTGTACTTGCTTACAAAAACAGGTCACATACTTGCTATGGTATCTTGGAGTTAATGTCCTAACAAAATGCATTAAATTCTGTATTTAAGATTCATCATAATTAACTAACTAAAGGATATGGCATATATTACTGTATCCATCTATACAACAGAAAACTTTCATAGCAATTGTTTTTCTCTACAATGTATTTTGGAGAAAGTAGGGGAAAAATGTGCTTGGATGAGGTTACCATTGATATTCCTGTTCATATTTTTGTAATTTCATCGCTTACTTATTAATATTTTTGGTTGGTTTAGCGTTCGGGTGGCAGATCAATTGAATTGACTCCAGAGACTGGAACAATGGTATTTTTTGCAATTTATATTAATAAAACCCTTGGAAAATTATCTGTATAACCAACGGATATGTTTTTTATTGTGCAGTTTGTTTTCTTCACCGGTGGAATTGTGTTTTTAACACTTATAGTGAATGGTTCAACCACACAGTTCATATTACACTTCCTTGGCATGAATAAGTTATCATCAGCTAAGGTCAGGGTTCTTCAAATTTTCTATTTTGAAATATGTTCTTGTAATGAGAAATGAAATGGTTTGATATCTGATAGGATCTAATATACATAGGCCCAAATGTTCAAGGCCCACTTAGAGGGAGAGTTAGTTACACGAGAGAAAGAAAGTGGAGTTGGTTATATAAAGGAATGATAATAGAGAGTAGGGGTATCTTTGATCTTTTGTTCAGTTAGAACCTTAGGGTTTAGGCAGAGAGAGAAATGTCTCTTCTCTGAGGAGCTTTTGCTCTGGGGTTACAGGGGTTATCTTCTGTAATACATCTATTTTCAATTCAATAATACAATTGTTTCTTTTCTTTTAATTTGAGTTCCTAACAATATCCCATACTATTAGTTTTGCCCTAGTGTATTAATATTTTATTTGAATTCTCTGCCTCTCTCACTCTCTAATCTATAAAAATACTGAAAGAATTTTCATATGCTTGAGTAATTTAGAATTAATAGCATGTATATTACAATGAGGTGTTCAAACTTATATACATTAGAGAAACAATCAAGAAAAGGAAAATAAGGAAACTAAATCAACCATGATATATATAGAATAATCAACACTCCCCCTCAAGCTGGAGCATATATATCATATGCATCCAACTTGTTACATATATAATCAATCCGAGGTCCTTGCAGAGGTTTGGTGAAGATGTCGGCGAACCGATCATTGGAGCTCATTTAAGAGGTTATAATAATGCTGGAAAGGATCTTCTCTCTGTTGAAGTGACACTCAACTTCTATGTGTTTAGTCCTCTCATGAAAAACTGATTATCACACATAAGTTCCATAGGACCTAGTTCACAAAATTTCAACTCTTCTAACAGTGCTTCAACATAAAAGTTCACAAGTAGCATGTGCCATAGCACAATACTATTCAGAAATTAAAAAACTCATGACATTTACGGCTAAGGCGGTGACACTTGATTGATATCGGTTCAATACGAGCTACATATTCATTTTCCGTTGTTTAATCAAACTGGTATAAATTAAGTCATTATTTCAATCGTAAAAATGAGGGGAACCATTAAAATCTACTATTTGAGACGACGTCTGTGGTCGTTGGATTTTTAAACATTTTTTAAGTACTAGTTCACGGTGGACCACTTATGAAGGTGGTCCATATTAGAATTCCTCATAGCTATATAAGCATATAACCATTATGTATCCTTAAAAAAAAAAAAAAAAAAAACAATTTTGTAATTATATAAATTTATAAGCAATTGAATGTGGATTATGAGACACAAAGGAAAGCTTCTGTTAAATGAATCCTTGTAAATTGCATCTAAGCAAAAGTATCTACATATTACCTTGTTATCAAGTTATAGTTGGTTTTGGTCCTCATGTTTTGCTCGCATAATAACAGAGACGTATCCTTGAGTTTACAAAGTATGAAATGGTTAACAAAGCACTAGAGGCTTTTGGTGAACTTGGAGATGATGAGGAACTCGGGCCTGCTGACTGGCCCACAGTGAAGAGATATATGTCTTGTTTAAATGACATTGAAGGTGAACGTGTTCATCCTCACGGTGCATCTGAAAGTGATAGTGATGGTGACTTGGATCCTATGAATTTGAAAGATATACGAATACGCCTTTTGAATGGTATGCAAACATTTACATTTTTTTTTATTCTAAGAGTTTTTACATTTCTAGTTTCACATTATGTGCATCTTTTAACTTTAACAACAGCAGGAACCTCTTCCACTCTATAAGTTGTGCTTCTGTTTGATTAACTGCTTCAATTATTCTAAACCCTTGTAGTCATATATAAGATGATTTATCACGTCTTTGAGAACAAATATATTTTGAGGGACTATGATTTATTGAATTGGATCTTTTGCAATTTAATAGAAGTTTCTTATAGAACTAGTTGCCCACAGTTATATATGAATCCCATCCAAAACTTGTTCAATTTAAATTTATATGTTGAAATTTGGGGCCTAAATTTGGAGTGCCTCCTCTTTATAAACTCTTCTCAAGAGTTCTATCTATCCGATGTGGGACTAAATCCACCCCCTCAAAGCCAACACAATGAAGGTGTTGGAGGCTGCAATTAAGGCTAACCAAAGGTCGCAATTTAGGCGACTAGGGGCGGACCGCAATTAAGGTGGAATTTCCAACACACCCCTTCACACTTCAGCCCGGCCCAATGGGCCTGAAGCGTGGACGATGCGGGAAGCCCATCAATAGATCTAGGGTAGGCTCTGATACCATGTGAAAACTGAATATATTTCAAAGTTCTGAATAATTTACAACCACTAATGTGTTTATATAGGCTAATGTAACTTGATGGGCAAGACTAATAATAATTAAAATAAATTATTTACAACAGTAATGCACTTTCGAATTTCTACTAACATTTCAGCTGTACGTCTTGTCTCGTCTCCTTTTTTACTTTTCAGTGTTGTTGCATCTACAGTTAGTTGTAATAAAGAGTTAGAGCTTGGTCTTCTTGGCAGATTTTCCTACTAGAAAAGAACTTTGGGTTGATTTTAAATGTCTAGCAACCAATCTCTGCATATGAATTAAAATTTGTACCCAAGCCCTCCTTGTAGAAAAAGACTTGGGTTGTTATTTTTTGAATTTGGGCAAAGCCTAACTCAAACCCGAAAGCTTGCTCAATGGGTAAGGAAGGATTGCCTAAACCTAATAAAGGCTACTTTGGCTACACCTCTAGCCGATGAGGGATATCGGCACACCCCCTCACACCCAAGACAATAAAGATGTTGAAGGATGCGATAAACGCAGTCCAACGTAACTACAATGAAGGTTGCTTGTCTTTTCAATACACATATCATGTCCAAGACTAGACATCTTGAGTATGACCAAATGTGGGTGGCCCAATAATAGATCTAGAATAAACTCGGATATCATCTTAGAATTATATCTAGGCCCAACTAAAACCCAAAGTTAGCTCGAGGGGTGATGCTTGCTTAAGTTATTGAGACTATTTTGTCCATATCTATAGTTAATGTGGGATCTCAACACACACCCTTACACCGAACATAATGGAAGTGGTGGAGGCTGCAATGAAGGCAGTCTAAGGTGGACACTGGACACAATAATGGCGTTTAATGGTTTCCAACAGTTATTATTGTGTATGATGAATTGAAATTCAGTTTTGATGGATGATTTTGTTATGACGGCAAAACTTTGCGTTCATCTAGAGGCCTGTGCCTCCTGTGTGTCTATATACACAGTGCACACACACGCACACATGCAAGTTCTTTATGAAGTTGCTTCTGTTATCTCATGTTACTTTTTTTAATAGGCATGCACACACATAGATAATTTCACATAAGATGGTAGTATATTTGTTGGACTAGTCCTTTTAAAGTTATTATTTTCTAATAATACTATGAATTTAAGAACTCATTGCTCATATTAGGTGTCCAAGCTGCTTACTGGGAGATGCTTGACGAAGGGAGAATTACTCAAACAGCAGCTAATATCCTAATGCTATCAGTGGAAGAATCAATAGATTTGGCCGCAACTGAGCCCTTATGTGACTGGAAAGGTTTAGAAGCTAATGTTCACTTCCCAAGTTATTACAAGTTCCTCCAGTCAAGTTTGTTCCCACCAAAGTTAGTTACATTCTTTACTGTGGAAAGGTTGGAGTCAGCATGTTATATTTGTGCTGCATTTCTTCGTGCCCACAGAATTGCTCGACAACAATTACATGATTTCATAGGTAATAGTCTGCTTTTGTCTATTTATCTTCCCAGTTCTATTTCCAATTTTATACTTATTTCCCTCTTTCCCATATTGTTTTCTATCTCTACCCATTAACTTAGATTTTTGGTGTACTTGTTAGCCAATGCTCAAATAATCAAATTATCATTCGAACTTTGAAAAATTATTCAATCCGTTCAATTTTAACATAAGTAACATTTTTTCCTTCCTAATAATTGCTAATTTTTGTGTCGGAACACCCAAGCCATGTTGTCCATACCCATGCCATATCAGAGGCTTTCGGATTGAAAATGAATGTAAATCCAAATGTACTGGATATCATGCTACATTTTGTATTTTTAGTCTCAACATATCAGTTGTTCAATGCTTCCTAGATCATGTTTCTATATTGTCTTTTTTATATAAAATTGCAGTATATGTCCAACTTTATGCTCTCACCTGGATCAATATTATTCTAGTTATTATTTATATCAATGTGTTCATATACTTCTATAGGTGACAGTGACGTTGCTTCTGCTGTCATCAATGAAAGTGTTGTGGAGGGAGAACAAGCACGAAAGTTCCTAGAAGATGTTAATTTAACGTACCCTCAGGTTTGCTAGTTCAACATACCGTTCAATGTTTTAGTTGCACTGTACTCTATTTGGACTTATTCTGCCAATTTCAAGTTGGTTGGTCTTTTCTCTGTATAGCAGTTTAAAGTTTGTAGTACCTCATATTTTTCGGTTATGAAGTGTTAAAGTCTCTTTTTCTCAAGTTTTATGTATAACTCTCAGGTTTTACGTGTTGTAAAGACAAGGCAAGCAACATATGTAGTGCTAAATCATTTACTTGAATATGTTCAAAACCTTGAGAAGGCTGGGATATTGGAAGAGAAGGAGATGCTACATCTTCATGATGCTGTCCAGGTATCTTGTGGTGTTATTTATTTCTCAGTTATTTTATTTATTTGATGATTCACTCTTCTAATATAAATAGTTGGGTTGTTCGTCTATTAATTAATTAATTCATTTATTTTTCAGACTGATTTAAAGAAATTACTTAGAAACCCTCCTATGGTTAAGCTTCCTAAAATAAGTAATATACATCCTATGTTGGATGCTCTGCCATCTTCAGTTCGTGGATCACTTGTAAGCGGTACAAAGGAAGCAATGAAATTACGTGGCTTGACACTTTATAAGGAAGGGGCCAAATCAAATGGTATTTGGTTAATTTCTAATGGGGTGGTGAAGGTATTAAGTTCTCCCGGTATGAAGTTTACCTTATAATATCTGATTGTGCGTACAAAGGATTTGAAAGTTGCCGTTTTTCCAGTTGGAAAGCAAAATGATTCAAAGCAAGCACCCATTTTATCCAACTTTTACGCATGGGAGCACATTGGGTCTTTATGAAGTGCTGAGTGGAAGACCATATATCTGTAATGTTGTCACAAACTCTGTCGTATTCTGCCTTTTTGTTGAAGCAGATAAGATAATTTCATGTCTCAAATCCGACCCTTCAATGGAAGACTTCCTGTGGCAGGTATGCTTTCATTATTTGCTTCTACTACTGACGTTAATAGCTTCTGCTGGATCTTGTCACTGCATTCTGAAATTCCATTATGCAATGTCTATGAAGTTTATAACTCTGCAGCTCAACTGGGACTAAGTTTTTTTGTTTTAATTTAATATGTTTGGTCAGTCATACGATACAAAAAGTTTATCATGATTTGCAGGAAAGTGCTATTTTCCTTTCCAAACTATTGCTTCCCCAGATATTTGAGAAACTAACAGTCCAAGATTTAAGAGCTCTTATTGCTGAAAGATCTGAAATGACCATATATATAAGAGGGGAAACAATTGAAATCCCTTATCATTCAGTTGCCTTTTTACTAGAAGGATATGTCAAACCTCAAGGTCATCAAGAACTGGTAACCGCACCAGCAGCTCTGGTTCCTTCGCATGGGAACCGAAGCTTCCAAAATTTGTCAATGTCAGGTATGTTAGCTTGTCTCGAATATGATTCCCTGTCTAATACCTTTTTCCGAGTTTCCATTAGGACAGCTGATTAGTAGACATGGGGTTTTGTATGAAGGTTTGGGGAAATACGAAGGCACAAGAAAGCGGAATTCAAGTACAAATACTAGGCTGGATGAGAAAAATAAGTTTATCTAAGTAGATTCAGCTTTTATTTTCTACTATTTACCTAGAATGGCTAAACACACCTACCCCTTACTTAAGCATTCTGCACATTGATGATTCACTCTACCCTTCACTGTTTCAGGAGAAAAAGGGACTTGGAACATTTAGGCTTGACATTTTAATAAATGAATCATCATGTCTCTTTTATATGCTTTGCTTTCTCTATTTTGAGAGAAACTCCATTAGCAAGGAAATTATAGGGCCTACTTGGTTTGAGAAAAGGTTTTTTGTCTTTATTCTATTTTTACTAAATATTTCAAAGATGTTACTTTGTTTCCGGTAAAGTATTTGAAATAGTAAGTAAAACAAAACAACACTTTTGTAATTATTAGTGAAAATAGGAAATGAATTTTTTTTTTTTTTTGTACAAGCTTGTATTTATTGGTGTCTATTAAGGACCTACTCTTCAAATGGTCAAGTTTTCAGGTGGAGGCCTAATAATGGTTATATATCTCTAACACGCCTTCTCACACTAGAAATCTTGGGCTTGAAGCCTGAACAGTCTAACTCTGATTATATTTGAAAATGATGCTCAATCTTTTACTTTTATACCAGGTACTAAGGAAGCTAGTTTTATTCATCAAGGGTCTTGTTATCTGGTTGAAGCTAGAGCAAGGATTATCGTGTTTGACATCGCTGCATTTGAGCCTGATGCTGCTCTTGCTAAAAAGTCAAGTTCAGGGTTATTACACGCTGCGGATCATCCTCATAAATCTTTCCGTAGACAACATAGTGCTCTTATGAGTTGGCCTGAACATTTCTACAGGCAGAATCAGCATAAACAGAGTTCTGAACAACAATCCAATAGTTTGTCTGCAAGGGCAATGCAGCTGAGCATATATGGGAGCATGGTATGTCAGTGTAGAATAACATAGCTTGATAGATGATTTATTTTCCTTTCAATTTCATGAATTCTACACTCAAAGGAGCATATGGTTTGGCAGGGTTTTCAAAGGAGAATCTGCTGTCTCTTGCACATTTAGTGATGTGTGTCTATAGTGTACATCAAGTTTGTTTTACCCTATTGTATTCATTTTCATTAACTATTGTTATTTTGAAGGTGGACATTCCTCCCACGATCAGAAGTTTGTTAAATAATCGCGCTATACCACCACCTCAAAGTTTGTCATATCCAACCTTTGAACCACGTCAAAATCGTCCACTTGGTGCAGTCAAATCAGAAGGAGCTGCAGCCAGCAAAAAGAACAATGGAGTAAAGGGGTTCATGCAAGATGTTACAAATCTCCCTTCACAAAGCACAGATCGAAGAGTGCATCGTGAAGATGATTCAAGTGATGATTCAGCTATCGAAGAAGATATTATTGTGAGGATTGATTCTCCAAGTACACTATCTTTTCGCCAGTCTTGAGGGGAAGAGGTGAAGAATCTTTGTGATTATTTATCTGTGTAATAATTGTTGCTTTTGTGTTAGGAACATTAATACATTATACATAGGAAACAAACCATTAGATACACCACGAGAACTTTACAATTGGTCATGAAAACTCTCAAAGTTTGTAGTTTTTTAAATTAAAAAATAAGCAATAAATAAATTGGAAATGGTGGTTGTTACTCAATTTTTAAAGTTGTCCTGAAAATTTGTTATAACATTAGAAACTTCAGAACATCTTCTCATAGTCTGAAAATTTCTAGCACAGGAGAATGTAGAAGTAGAAATTCGATAAAATCTAATTCAAATCTGGTATCCGAGATGTCCTCTATTCTCACATGTCGAACTCCGAGGGAGGTGGATGGCTCCGAAAAGATGAAGAAAAAAAATTGAGCAAATTGCTAGAGCATCCGTGCAATCTACTTTGATTGCTGTCAGAGTTCGGGCACATATTTATCAACATATACATTAGTCAATTGAAAATTGTTTTCAAAGCTAATATCCGCAAATTTACTAATGAAGCAAAACAAAACTTGAGATTTGGTGCTGAATATTAATCTGGGTTAAACTTCTCTCATTACCAATCTTTCAAGCAGGGGCCAGCCAAACATCAAGTTTTCAAAAGCATCTTGAGCAATTGTAACCTTGTTCAGGTAAATTCTTTCCAAGTTCTTGAAGCCTCCAAACGTCATTGAAGGTTTAAGCCAATAACAATATAATTTTAAATTATGTAAATTTTGAAAGATAAAAACAATTTTTTGTGGCATAAAAAAAACAATTTTTATTTGCACGAGACAAAAAATATATATAATAAAAAATTAAAACAAAAAGGAAAAAGTGCGATATCTTATCTTTCACCCCATATTCTATAATATACTAGTTTGATATCTTCTTTAATGAAATTTTACATTTTTTTAATTATTTTTTGTCTCTTCTCTTTGCCCATATCAATCAAGTGTGATTGGATGATTAAATGCATACAATACAAAAAACTAGTTGCACAAAATTTGAGTTGATTCAGTTCCACCTTATGTCAAAACAAATAGTTGGTTCAGTTCAGCCAATCGAAATTGAAAAATCAATTTAATTAGAAGAGATGGGTAGAGAAGACCATGGCTATAACTAGCAGCATGCATCAATTGATATCATTCAACAATAAAGAATGTCAACTATTTGAATTAGAAAACCATGAGCAATAATGTTAAGGTATACATAACTTCTATTCAATTTGGTGGTGTGATGTTGAATGGACGGTAATTGATTCTCTCTCATTTTCTTGGATGAACAATTGCATGTTCATCGATTTCTGCAAGACTCCTCTCACACACCCAATATAGTGCAGGAAGAATATGATAATCAAATGTGGAACTTACTAATCCAACTGACTGTATTACTCTAACTCACTAATGCACGGTACGCCATCTAAGCAAACCATTATTGTTCAACAAAAAAAGTAGCAAATCATCACATACCGTGGGAGACCTAAGAAGCTGGCGCACGGTAAACGGAGCCGAGACAAAGAATTAAATAAAAAGTTAAAACAAAAAGAGGAAATAATGGGGTATCTTATCTTCCATCCAGTATTCTATAATATACTAGTGTAGTATATTATCTTCCACCCAGTATTCTAGTATCTTATTTTTCACCCAATATTCTATAATATACTATTGTGGTATCTTCAAAACAACAACTTTTAATGCACGAGACAAAAAATAAAATAAAAAGTTAAAACAAAAAGGAAATATAAAGACATGATATGATATAAAGCTGGATAGAGACATGATAAACATTAATTCTATCATGTGTTTTATCTGCACATGATAACAAACATGATATCATTATAATTAAATGAAAAAATTACTATCATAATTAATTAGTATTTTAAAAATGGCATGTGATTAATTATAATAGAAAATACATGATATCATTATTATAAAAATGATAATATTTTAAAAATGACCGAATATCAAGATAATAAATAAGGAATGATCTTCTAATCCAATAGTTTCTAACCTAGCCAATACTCATGATATAAATTACAAAGGAAAGTCAAGATAAGATAGGAAAATGGTTTATTTTATTCTATCTCTTTGATGCATCAAACATGAGATTTAAGCCGGATATGATTAATATATCATATCTTGTCTCCATATTATGACAATCAAACGGACCCTGAATGTATCAAAATTGCAAATACATTCATAAATGTCTCTCTTATTAGTTATTTTAATCGTCGAATTAGTTTTTAGATAGTCAATTTTATTCTAGAATATGTTTTGTCATTGTCTAATTTAATATGTAAAATTACTAAGAAAACATATGCACTAAAGATGTGTTTGCAATTTCGATACATTTAGAGAGTATGATAAGAGTGTCTCACACATTCATGGCACGAAAACCAAAGAGATACAACCAGATATTCAAATCTGTAAAAAAGAGAATGTAGAGGTGTATAAGTGAAACAATCTTTGAGATAAGGGTGCAGACCTAAATTTTCAAAGGATTCAAAATTGAAATTGGATAGATTAATAGGTGTAATTTTAAGAACCCAAGGGGTTCAGTTATATTCCCCTGAGGTGTATGTAGCTCCGCCAATGGTGGAAGAAAATGTCATATTTTCAATAATATTTGTCTCATTCAATAAAAATTGTTTTTTTTTTGGATAACACATACTAGTATATATATATATGGAAAATGATGTATATCCCGATAACTTGATTCACGAAAGTGTCCCGACCGTTTAAAACACAAATGCATTTTTCGCTGCTGACATCATGTTTGGTAAGTGGGAGCAGTTTTTTTTTTGGAATCAAAGCAATTTCAAATCGTGAAGCTTTCGAGATATGCTTCATCGGGATATATATCATCCCTACACACACACACACACACTAGACCATTGACCCGTGCTATCGCACGGGTCATATCGATAAATATATTAAGTGTTAATATGTATCAAAATAGTTTAGCTGAATGGAAATAATAGTGTAATTCAATTTATAATAGATCCTTATTCAGCTAATAGAATATCACATGAAGCATTGGGCCAATCCTTATTAAATAATCATAGTCTTCAAAACAATGATATGAATCATGGTTTACAACTTAATTTGTATTTTGCATAGCTCAGGGGACATCGAAGACACAACATAAGATATGAAACTTAAGACAAACTTACTGTAAATGAAAAACAACGAAATCAATCGGCGTGATATGTATAGAGTTATGAGCTTGTATAGTTCACTGCAATTGGCAATTAGATGATGTTATACTATACACATTTCTGATATGATCTCCAAAAAAGTAATCAAATAACCACTTAATTTGAATATGATGTAAAATACCTTGAGCACGCAAACTATTAATACAAACCCAACATTAGTATTAGTTGCAGGGGTTATAAAGTACTCCCAAAATATTTAAGTTATGAGCATACATTTGGAAGAGATAGTGGCAATGATTATTAGGGACATTTTTTACTTATTCAAGAGTACTGTCATAACATTATTAGCAACCATTTTGTACAATTTGAAAGGCTCAAAACATGAGCTATCAATGAAAGTGCTGTTATTTTGGAATTTATAAAAAAGGCTAGGCAACCTCCCTCTCGGACAATAATGAATTTATCATAAAAAACTCAGATTATTACAAACAAACAAAAAAAACTCAGATTATTGACAAAAAAGTGTACATGCAAAAATAGCAATACAATAGTGTGCACTTTGGAAACATCAAGTTCAAGCTCATAAGTTCGCATCTTCAACACGGCTCATAGACTGGCTCATAGACTTCTTATACTCATAATCAGTATCATAAATTGCTGCTGTTAGAATGAAAATTAAAATCAGAATTGCAGATGAGAAAAAATATTAGAAGCGCTACCATATAAATTAGCTAAACCAATTAGCTAATACATATAAGTAATACTAACTATAGAAATTGTACCTTTAATCAAATATTAACCATGCAGACTATCTAAACTGATGAGAAAGATTACAACAAAAGATGAATGCAAACAACTTCAAGATCAGACATTTTGTTTTTCCTTAATTACCTGGGAACACATAAAACAAATCTTCTTACGATTATAATAACATTAGTTGTTGAGATCAAAATGTGAATATCTATGAAGAGGAATAAATAATAAAATAATCTTAACTTTGGGGGACTGAAATAATCACAAATGTTTGACTTTTGTGAAGTAAAAGTGATCATAGAAAGGTAAAATTGATTTTTTTCCAAGATCAGTTGAGACTTGCATAGGGATATAACATTGTTGTAGGTTTTTTATCTGGACTTTCTTTTATGATCTCAATAAAAGTAATATCACAGTCAATGTACCAGAACCTATTTGCGTGCGTGTTTGGTTGTACAGTGGGAAGAATTAATTTTGGTTAAAAGTGATTTCGACCATAAGTGATTTGTGTTTGGATACATTCATGCAAAATTGATTCTTAAAAACATTATATTTTATGATTTACATTCCAAAGATAGCAACACAAAACCAGCCGAACATGCTATGACCATTAATAGCAAAATCACAGTTCAGGCATTACAAACCAAAATAGCCATCTCTAAAACACATACCTCACTGTTAT
>Ga0228710_1000512_pt1 | contig 49606 bp, 25 predicted proteins | sample MedpolnodulmetaG_FD_177995 | JGI IMG/M metagenome (GOLD analysis project Ga0228710, IMG submission 177995) | Root nodule microbial communities from Medicago polymorpha collected in Santa Monica, California, United States - pink nodules | ecosystem: Host-associated > Plants > Roots > Nodule... | reverse complement strand
GGTCCTCTGCTCCCTACTGTGTGTATTTCGTTTGAACCGTCAGATCGTAAATCTGACGGTCACTGTGTTTCTGGCATTTATTTCTCTTTTCTTTGTGTGTTTTTTTAAAACCATTTGATTAATCTTGTGGCTGTGATGAGTTGATACAATGATTAAATCTGGACCTCCTGATTCATCAAGTGGTCCAGATTAATCCTGGCTGAGCCTTTTTATTTTATTTACTTTTTCAATATATTTTACACCTTTTTTTATTTATTTAATGTCTCTTTTTAGTCTAAAAAATGTGTTCTCTCTTTTAAAACCCTCTATAGTTTAATATTTGTTTTAATTGTTCATTTCTACTACTTTTTGTGTTATTTTCTCGATTGTTTTTAAATTGTGGTTTATTTTACGTTTAGGTTATTTATCATTTATTTCTAATTTAATCTTTGCATGCATATTTTAATTCTCCTCATTTATTTTATTGTCATCATTTCATTAGTGTGCATTTAGAAAATTATGTAATTTAAGTCATGCATTTTTTTTTCTTGTCATTTATTTTTCCTTGAAGATTTAGCATGTATTTAGGGACTATGTAATACTCATATAGTAAAAGTTGCACCGACACCACAATTTATTTACCGCATTACGCCATAAATCGCAACCGAGGAAAAAATGAATTAGTGACAAATGAGGTTAATTATTGGACTTTAATTATTTTCTTAAAATCAAACTATTAGTAATTTTAGGTTCATTTCCATAACTTGAGAGTTTGCTTGGGATCCAACATCCTTTGCAAATTTCTCGCTTTTTTTCATCACGTTACGTCATTACGCTTAGTTTCTTAGTTTACGTTTAATTTAGAAAAATCCTTTTACCAAAAAAATCAAATATGCAAAACTCCAAAAATATTTTTCTTAAGAAACTTTGGATTAATCCAAGTGCTATTTTCCTTTTATTTTCTTAATCAAATGTTTAATCAATTTAATATTCGTATTTAGACTTGAGTTTCTTGTAATTAAAATTTGACCAACCTCATCTTATTTTTTCTCATGCCTTGAGGCCTCTTTCTCCTTCTCAAAACTATTTTCAAAAATTATAAAATTAACCTAACTCACAAAATAAATTTTGAGAGTGAACTACTTGATTTTGATTCCACTTGTGGATATGTAGGCAAAGGACCCAATCCTTCCAAATCAAATAAAAATAACAAAATCATATTTCTTCTCCCTCCATTCTTTCACTTAGACATTTAGGCAAGTATTTTCAAGATAAGTAAAATAACTTAGCACAAGATAAATTAGGCAAAAGGTTCCTACGGAGTACCGTAGTCGTATAGGGTGCTTAACATCTTCCCTCCGCGAAATCAACCCCCGGATCCAAACTCTCTTAAGGGTTTTTTTCTCTCTTTTTCCCTTCCCAAAAATAAAAGTAAAAAGTTCAAAGATTAAAGGTTCAAAACCAATCAATGGATTGATACCCGAAAATCAGGAGCACAACAGCGTTATATAGACATAAATAACGCTTGTTGAGCAATACGTGAAAACATCGAATAAAACAATGATCAGTAATTCTGAACATGGGAGTACATATACAACAGGTTGACGAAGTTTAATCCCAAAAAACTTATCTCTTTGCTAAACACCATTTCATTTATCTTGCTATAATTCTATTAGATTGCTCAAAAAAAACATTTTATAAATTCATCACTTAAAACGATGTTGACTGTTCAACGACAAATAAATATCGCACTAGTCCATGTGGAAACGATACAAAATTATACTTATTTTTGATACTACATCAAAATGGCGCCGCTGCTGGCGACTGACGTTAAGATATTATAAGCATAGCAACAAAATTTACTGTTTTAAGCAATTTTGAACTTTTAATTTTCTGTATATGTATTATTTGTTCTCCATCGTGTTGCTAACTTGTTTGGTTAGGTATTTGAATTCTATTTATGCGAGGAAAAACATCAGAAGATCAAATTACTCTTTAATTCTGAAATTGAAATAACAGCTCGGAAAAACAATAGCAAGAACAGAAAGAAGAAGCAATTAGCCAAGCAGAAAAAGCAACAAGAAGGAACTTCTGTTTCTATTCCTTCAACATCTCCTATACCAGAAGAAATCATGGCTGATCAAGGTGATGCGAACGTCGACAACACTAACAATACCAACAATGGTGGTGGCGTACTACCTTGTCATAATAGTCCGAGACAACTTGCTCACATTGTCAAACCTCCGAGAAATACCAAACAAACGGAGATGAAGATCGGACTCCTCCAGATTTTATATTTTAACCCTTTTGCAGGTTTGGATCATGAGGACCCCTTTCATCATCTCACAAAGTTCTACGAGTTTTCCGGTACACTTGGAGCATCTGAAGAAGAGGAAGAAGTTGTATTCACAAGATTGTTTCCTCATTCATTGATTGGGAAAGCAAAGGAATGGTACTTGGATCAACCAGCTCAAGTTATGACAAATTGGAATACGCTTGAAGAGAAGTTTCTCAACAGGTTCTTTCCGCACATTAGATTCATGGAGGATGATGACATGTCATCTTACATTATTCTTATCATGCTTTTAGTCATTTTCAGTAGATTTTAACAACAAAAGGGATGAGTATTAGAACGATTGATCCATCGAGTTTAGTAAAATTGTAATGTGTCTTTTGAAACTATTATTTAATTTCTTAATTTGTGTGTAAAATCCTTAAACTTCACTCATTTTAAGAATGACAAAGTATAAAATAAGTAATGTTTAACGTATAAGTTGTAACTAAATTATATGTTGAAGTGACACAGTGAATGCCAACATTCCAATGTCTATAACAAGCTTCACACACAAAGTTTATGTTTTCAAATCTCTAAAACTATAAAAAGGATCACTTTTGAAGTCATAAACAATAAAACTTTGCATTTAATATTTCTCTAGACACCAACAACACCGCTGAGTTAGGATCCTCTCTATTTGACAATATAAATGAAGTACGTAGTTTGAAGAGAAATAGACACATAAGAATTTGTAAGCAAAATTCTTTATTCTTTCGATCCGTTATTATTTTTTGAACATTTAATAAATTGGATGCATCGGGTTTTAATATATTATTTGTTTAGGTGCACTCCAAATTATTATTGAGCCATGTAGTATCGCACATACTAAACATGCTCACTTCCAAATTTACATGCAAGAGATAGTAAGTAACAGTTAAATTCATGTTCCTTTCATTCTCTAAAAATTATTTTCGTATGACTGTTACCTTCTTTTAGTCCTTCCTTTCCCTTCTTTATTCAGGTGTTGCTTTCAACCTTTTCATCATCTTTACTTGTTTTTTCCTTTTCTTTTTGTTATCTTACAAAAACTTGTGATCTTGTTTCATTTTTGTTCTATTTTTTTTAATGAGTTTGTGGTTTTTGGAAGGTAATGAGTTTGTGTTGTTTGTTCTCCGTAGCCTTTGTAGCACTTGGGTTGTTTAAGTGCTTTGTGAACTGTCTTTCTTTGCTTTTGTTGCACAAGTGTTTCATATTTTTACTTTTTTTTAATTGTCTATTCCTAAATCCTTGCTACTATAATCAATTTTTCTTTTTTAATTAGTGAAAATTTAACAATGAATCTTCCATCTTCAACAAAAAAAAACTTAATCATCCACAGTTATTTAACCCGATACATTGTGCTTTTTATTTTTTTTACATTTAGAGTGTTTTTTAGAATAGGATTTAATTAGAGTTTATAATATGTTAGTTATATAATGTTATTTTATTTATGAAAATATATCTTTTGACGAAACTAACAGCCAGTCCAACTCTAATATATTTTGTCTTCATTTTAATTCAAATATGTGTCCCTCTTAGAAAAGTTCGTCACATTCATTTCACTCTCAATTTAATTTAACAATAAAAAGTCATCACATTCATTTTCTTCTTTTTACAAAAACATAATAATATCCATGTATAATCTATACTATATATAAAGAAAATAGGTTTAAAATACGTGAATTTGGGCTTACGTTTTTATTACCTAGTTTACCCCTCATTTAAACTATTTTATACTTTAATAATATTATTTCAAATTTTAATTAAAAAAATTAAATCTCATTAAAATAGGAAATATCCTTTAATATTATATATGAAGGGGGTAAAGATTTTTGGTTGAATTTTTTATAATTTCAATTATACCGTAAACAAATTTTCCTATATTTTTGGGGAAATTAAAAATGATAAGGATTTATTTTATATTTGTTAAATTATTGTTGTTATTGAAAAAGATAAACATGGTTTTTTTTGTGGTGTCCGGAATTCAAACCCCGGACCTTGTATATATTATGCATTGTTCTTAACAACTGAGGTAAACTACACATGGTTGTTTTAATTTATTACAATTTGAAAGTCACATATATTTGTATTTATAATTTTAATCAAAATCGAAATTTGAGATTTTAGCGTTTTCAACGCATCATCCACGTCAAGTCTAATAGGACTATTCTTCATCAACATTGCTACCTCTACCAATAAATATATAACTAACAGGAGTTCAGAATAATTTATATCAAACTGTTTAGAAAAGTTTGATTTTTGTTTGTGAACTTTTTCTTTGTATCCAACGATTGCATTTAATGCTATAAAATTGATTTGTACGTAGATAAAAAAAATAAAGCTCATATTAATTAAATCATTAAATATTGTTGACAATTGAAAAAGAATTTTGACAAAACCTTGAACTCTACAACAATTGTTCTAGAAAATTGTGGCGTAACATTAACAAATCTTTCCACTTCATTAAATGTATGTGAGATTGGTTTGCGGTTTTCTTTTGGATCGGTTTTTAGATATGAACACCCCTACATGTGATAGTGCGATTTTCCTTTCCATGATTTTTTAGTCTTATGGTCATTTACCAAACCTTTATCCTTTACTATCTAAGATATAAGGACCCTCCTTATCCTCTATATGAAAACCTTGATTTGTCATGTTTTAACCAAAATGGCAAATCATAAGTAAAGTAAACATGGCAAATCATAAGCAAAATAAACATAAGAATAAAACACTAAAAATATCCCTAAAAAAACACACAGTATATAATAAAGCACATAGTATAGTTATCTATCTTTCAGGATTTTTGTTCGGAAATACAACAATGTTTTGAAAATGATAGAAAAAGGTGAATGACGACAAAATGTATCCTTTTAAGATATTCCCATACGTTTAATACATTATAATTGAAAAATATGATTTGTGCTATAGAATCAAAAACGGAATTAGTCAATCCAATAATGAATTAGGTGATTACACCTTTCCAACACACCTCTGTTAAAATCCAATTGATCTGGAATTGGAGTGGAACTATTGACAAAAGAAAGCTCGTTCTTAGCATCCAACGCACATTGCATAGAGAGGCTCCAAGCAAGATAGTTCGATCCATTGAGTTTAGGAGTAATTGTAACCGAATTGGGTTCTTTGCTTTGGATGAACGTAAAATAAATAGAGTCATAATCATGTTGTTGGAGCTGAATATTGGGACGGAAATTTCCGTGTCTCAGTTGAAATCTGGGACGGAATTTGGACAAAATATTTTCATCGCAAATGTTGTTGTCGCAATATTTTGGGGACGAAATTTTATCGTCAGTCACACGTTTGGGATGGTATGAAATTAATTGTTTTATCCCAACTATTTAATTCCGTCCCAACGTTGCGACAGAAATCTCAAATTCCGTCCCAATGTTTGCGACAAAAATCTCAAATTCCGTCCCAAATTGGATTAAATTTTTTTTTTTTTTATAAATTATTTGTTGGGATAAATTTGTATAAAATTCAGTTCCAAATAAATAATGTGCGACAAATGCTATTTACAATATTCTTCTGCAATTTTAATATCCTTATATTATGCACATTTAATTGTGTCATAACAATTTCAAAAAATCATTCCAAGAGCACAATTCAATTTGTAAACATCAATAGTTTCATCAGAAACATATAAGTATCTAACGAAATATCAAAGTATTATGACTAATCCAATAGGTTAACCTTCTAATACCTTGAAGGTATACAAAATATCAAACTCAATTAATTCTTAAGTTCTAATAACACAAAAGCAACGTACACCAGCAATTGTTGATTTGTCTAAGAAATATCCAAGACTTGATTTTGTACAAAAACACAAGGAAAGAAATAGTCATAAAAATGTGTATCCAAAGGCAAATATGTCTCCCAAGCAAAATATGTCTGCCAAGAAGATAAACAGATATCATAAAAAAATTAGTACACGTTTGAATTAATAATCTAAATATCAATTAATACTCACCACTAATATCTAGCGATCCATTCAAGTTGTTGTAACTTAAGTCCAGAGATTTGAGACTTGGAAGACCATTTAGGGATGAAGGAATATTATTGCTCAAACGGTTGAAGCTCAGCGAAAGAAATTGTAAACTGGACGGCCATGCAAATCCAAATCCATGATTGTCTGATAAAAAAAGAATTTGAGAACATTTTTTTTAACCAGGAATATGATATCAGGGACAATAAATTATCAAATGATGACAACAAACCTAGATTCCATAAGTTCGAGTTGTTCGCAGACAAGTCAAGGATCCCCAAAGTCTTCAGTTTTGATATATTTAGCAATATAAACATATATGATTAGAGGCCATATGTTTTTCAGAGGGGAAAAAAAAATATATAGTTCGACATACTATGAATGGATTCTTTGACTAATACTCATCCCTATAAAATATAAAGTCTTGAGTGAAGGAATGTCCCTAAGAGCAGATGCAATATCAGTGTCATTAAAGTTGTTGTAGGAAATGTCAAGGATCTCCAAAGACCTTAGTTTTGATATATCTAGCAGTATATAATTATATAAACATATATGGTTAGAGTTGCATATGTTCTTCGAACAAAATCGGATGGAGAATAAAGATTAATAACTAATATGTAAAATATGAGATACTATGAATGGATCTCGTAGTAATATGACTCCCTTGTAAATTTAAAAATTCATGACATTCGTTTTCTTCTTTTTACAAAGACATAATAATATCCTTATATAATATATACTATCTATAAAGAAAATAGGCTTAAAATACATGAGTTTGGGCTTATTTTTTATTACCTATTTTCCCCCTCATTTAAACTATTTTATCCTTTAATAATATTATTTGAAATTTTATTTTAAAAAATTAAATCCCATTAAAATAAGAAATATCCTTTAATATTATATTCCCTACTGTCCTATTTATAAGAAAAAATTGATGTTTTAGATTCATTTAGTAATTGATGTATCTTGTTTAGAATATAGACCAAATACATCATTTAGGCAATGAATCAAAAAAATCAAATGTTTTTTATAAATAGGACCGGATGAAGTATAGGAAGAGATGTAGATTTTGGGTTGAATTTTTTATAATTTCAATTATACCCTTAAACAAATTTTCCTATATTATTGGGGAAATTAAAAAAGATTAAGATTTAAATTATATTTTTTAAATTATTGTTGTTATTGAAAAAGATAAACATGGTTGTTTTGGTTTATTACAATTTTTTTTTTTGAAGAAAGGTGTGTTACAATTTGAAAGTCACAAATATTTATTAATACTATAAATAAATAAAACAACCTCTTTCAGCTCTTTTGAGCTGACTTTTTCCCTTTCAACAAATACCCCCAATTTTCAATACAAATAACACATGTAACAAAGAGATAAGAATAAATTTAAATATTAAAAATATGTAACAAACACGATATAAATATGTGTTTGGTTTTTATTTTTCCTTTAACATTTAAAAAGAGTAACAAACATAATAAATATATTTATACTTACCTTTTCATTATCCCAATTATACCCTTAAACAACTTTTTCAATAATAAAGATTGTTGTTGGAGTCATTAAAAAAAATTAGATTTTTTTTTGTTGTATTGTTGGTGACATTGTAAAAGATAATCATGGTTAGTTTGGTTTGTTATAACTTGAAAGAACAAACGTTTATATTTTTAATTTTAATCAAAATCAAAATTTCATAAAAAAAACACTGTTCATAATTTTCAAACATTAGTGAAATAAAAAGAGCGGAAGTACTTATAATTTTAATCAAAATCAAAATTTCGTATAAAATATTGTTCATAATTTACAAAATACTAATTTTTTAAAATAACTTTTCTATCTGAGATTTTTGCGTTTTCAATGCACCATCCACGCCAAGGCTAATTAGAATATTCTTCATTGTTCTCGTTAGCTTAGCTCAGCTGGCATAGACAATGCATAATATATACAAGGTTTGAGGTTCAAACCCCAACCATCAAAAAAAGAAAAAAACTATTCTTCATTGACGTTGCTACCTCTACCAATGAATGTACAACTAACAACTAACAGGAGTTGTGGAAAAGTTGTCGTCAACTATATGACATGCAAACAATGGTGTAAAATACAAATTAAATATATTATTCATAATGACTAATGTACCTCTCTTTGACATATTCACAGTCCATCTGTGCAACGAACGAAAATAAAAATATTCGTGATCCTCATCTTCATATGTTCTCATGTCTTAAAGTGTACGTAAATTTTGCAGATCCTCATATTTATATATTTATTGTATGTCTTGAGACACAACATGAGCTTTAGTTTCACATGGTAGGAAGTGTATTACAATCTTACATATATTGGTTTCTTAGTATATACAACCTCAAATAGTGTCATCCTTCTAGAAGTATGAAATGCGATATTATTGCAAATTTATCCCAAGAAAACTAATCCACCCAATCCTAATGTTTTTAATTTCTTGGACATCTTATATATGTCATCAAACACCAATATATCATCCTCGTGAGCATAACTCAGTTGGTAGAAACAATGTATAATATATGCAAGTTCCGGAGTTCGAATCTTGGACAAAAAAAAAACGCCAATATATCACCTTCAATTAACCATCAAATTCTAAAAGGTAAGAAAATGTTATTTTGAAAATAGATCCCTGTAATCTGAACAATTCATGCAAAAAAAAACTCACAACAAGCGGGTTTCTATCATTTATTATTGAAAATTAAGCACAAGTATACATTGTCTTAATAAATAGTATAAAATGATCGTACCCGCAGATTGATTATTATCCCAATTCCAACAAGTTTCTAAGCAAATAACTTGTTTATGCAAACATAAAAGACAACATTTTGGGACTTCAACGTGTTAAAATAAAATTCAAAAGTAAATAATGAATGTATGAAGAGGGCAAATTTTTGTTTAACTTCAAATGACACAACTTAGTTAACGGCATAACCTAGTTATAAGATCAATTTGCAATGGAGTTATAATGTTAATGTTGCAGTATGAATAACAACATAGGACCATTTACCCTTACTCTGTCGTGGTTCATACATCAATAAATATCATGCAACAATAATTGTATGAAGCTTCCCAATGGACTTGAACACTGTTTGTAGATGTTTAACATCATTATCTCTTTCAAGCATAATAACTTAATCGACATCACATCCTTATTTATTAATTTTGTTAGGTCTGCAACAACTTAACTTAATAATTTCCCTCTAAAATGCTGCATTAGGTTAGCAGCAATTTAACCTAACAAATTCCATTTAAAATGCAGCGTACCAATTTAACCTAACAAATTCCCTCTAAAATGCAGCAATCCCTAATATTTCTCCTCACTGATGAGTTTTTCATTTCTATCCTGTTGTATCATCATCGTTTGTATATATTTATTGTTTCTGTAGACTTTTTTCTTTAACAAGTTGTTGTACACTTAAGTAATATGTGTCCATCACAAGTTCCATAAAATTATGTCTTCAATTCTTCAATTTGTTTACATATAGAATTATATGGTTTTAAAATCTCCAAATTTTTACTCATCGATACTGAGGCAATCACTTTATATAAAATTATAAAGTTAAGTAAAATCGACAAATAAAGTAAAAAGGCCTTGACCATAGATCTAAAATTGAACATTAAAATCAAACAATAATAGAAAATTGGAATTAATTTATGAGTTTTTTATTGGAAAAAATTAATTTAAGACTTTAAAGAAGTACTCTAACATCCAATGAGAGATTTTTCCATAAAAGTTGTTTTAAAAAAATGATAGACATGTACAATGATAGAAGTTAAGTTGTTTTAAAAAAAATTCATTGATATGTTTTATATTTTAAATTTTTTTTTTCGAAAAAGTAATTTCCCTTGCATTGTCACGTGAAAAAGTTTGATTGCTTTTGTTTTTTGGTCAGAAGTCTGATTGCTTTTATTAGTACTTTAATTTTTTTCTAATTTAATGTTAATCTAACCAATGATTAGTATTACATAATGAATGAATCAATTGTTGCGTGGGATACAAATTAAAGTCTAGACAAAATTGGTACATTAACAATGATAGAAGTTAAATCAACCTCATAATCCCCAAAGGTGCTAGACAAAAAAAAAAGAATTTGTAAAAAGTACGATTTTCGAATTATATAAATGTTGTCATGATATCGCTAATCTAATAAATTTCTATCATTTGATAAATTTTGCTACAACTTTTTATTTCTGTATAACTCATTGGTTTCTATTTTAGTCGGTAGAACCCGTGCGGCGCACGGGTCATCGATCTAGTTATAAGAAGCATTTTCCATCTATATCTTTTTCCAAGCTCAAAAAACTAGCAATGAAACCTAAGTGATTAAGTTATTTTTCAAATATTAGAGTTAAAACAAGTTGTTTAAAATAGGCAAACTTACTACAAGATACTGATATGCAAACATCAAGTTATAACTTCATGAACCCTTAACCACAAAAATGTTTAGCTCATGACGAGCTGAAGAACTGAAATGGAAATGGAAATGAAATAAATCAATAAGAGTAATTACAGAGATATTCAATAGATAAATAAAATGAAGTTACAAGACAGAAAAACACAAGCCATAACGATAATAGTGAGTTTATTTGATCAACTCACTAAGTATCAACTCTCTTAGGCTTCAATCTCCAAAAATGGACTCCAAAAGCTCTAAGATATAGTGAATGATGGTAAATGTGATGAAATATAGGTTGTAGATGACAACTAGGGTTTATTTGTGATACTGACATATGGGCAATATAACTCTTTCTTACAAATGCAAAGTTGTTGTCCTTAATTAGGGCATCCAATAGTACGATTGTCCTTCCCATGATTTTTTAGCCTTCTGGTCTTTTACCAAACCGTTGTCTTCTATATGAAAACCTTGATTTGTCATGTTTCAACCAAAAATATGGCAAATCATAAGCAAAGTAAACATAAGAATAAAACACTAAAAGTATCCCTAAAAAAAACACAAAGTATATAATAAAGCACAAAGCACATAGTATAGTTATCTATCTTTCACCAGGATTTTTGTTTGGAAATGCAACAATGTATTGAAAATGATAGAAAAAGGTGAATAACGACAAAATGTATCCTTTGAGATATTCCCATACGTTCAATGCATTATAATGAAAAAGAAAAATATGATTTGTGCTACAGAATCAAAATGGAATTAATCAATGATCAATCCAATAATGAATTAGGTAATTACACCTTTCCGACACACCTCTATTCAAATACAATTGATCTGGAATTGAAGTGGAACCATTGACCAAAGAAAGCTTGTTCTTAGTATCCAATGCACATTGCATAGAGAGACTCCAAGCAAGATAGTTCGATCCGTTGAGTTTAGGAGTAATTGTAACCAAATCGGGTCCTTTGCTTGGATGAACATAAAATAAATGGAGTCGTAATCATGTTGTTGGAGCTGAATATGTATTGTATTTTGGCACATAGGCATGGTGAATGTAGATCAAACAACAAAATCAGAAGAGAGATGTAATTCAAGTTGAGGAAAATCAATGAAGAATCGATAGTTATCAAAGAAAGACACAATAAATTCTTGATGAAAAACAAGCAAAGATTCAAAGAAACCACAAAAAACTTGAAGAAATCATGAACAAATAATCAAATAATTGCTGCAACGTAAATGAAAAACGATGAAGATCATTAATGAAGATGAAGTGTAGCGAAAAAATACATAATTGAAAAACAATTATGAATCAATTAGGATCGTAACTAACTTTCTCTCTTGAGAAAGAAGAGAAAATCGGATTCCATACTCCTATGAAAGAAGCAAATAGAATGAAAGTAGAAAGTTTTCATTGATTGAGTGTTTACAACCCATATTTATTTACAAATCATATCTTGAAACTAACTAAGGTGTGTTAGCTAGTATTGGATACAAAGACATGGAATCACAAGCTAACTTGAACCATAAGTAACCTTGTGTATCAAAACATCAAGGTGTGTATTGAAATAGGTGTAGAACTAAGTGTATTGTATCGAAACAGTTAGACATGTATCGAAACAGTTAGGTGTAGAACTAAGTGCATTGTAATAACGACAATAACAACCAAACCTTAACACATTAAATGAATGAACTAAATAAACAAAGATCTTAGAAAATCATCTCACAAACCACGTAATAATATTGTAATAATATTATTGTAAATTATATGAAACAAAATTTTGTCCCAAAAAAAACTATATAAAACAAAATTTTGTCCCAAAAAAAACTATATAAAACAGTTAAATTCATGTTCCTTTCATTCTCTGAAAATTATTTTCGTATGACTATTACCTTCTTCTCTGAAAATTATTTTCGTATGACTATTACCTTCTTTTAGTCCTTCCTTTCCCTTCTTTCTTCAGGCGTTGCTTTCTACCTTTTCATCATTTTTATTTGTTTTTTCCTTTTCTTTTTGTTATCTTACAAAAACTTGTGATCTTGTTTCATTTTTGTTCTATTTTTTTTAATGAGTTTGTGGTTTGTGGAAGGTAATGAGTTTATTTTGTTTATTCTCCGTAGCTTTTATTGAACTTGGGTTGTTTAAGTGCTTTTTGAACTCTCTTTCTTTGCTTTTGTTCCACAAGTATTTCATAATTTTACTTTTTTTTTTATTTGTTTACTCATAAATCCATGCTACTATAATCAATTTTTTATTTTTTAATGAGTGAAAATTTAACTATGAATCTTTCATCTTCACAAAAAAAAAACTTAATCATCCACAGTTATTTAACCCACCAAGTTGTGCTTTTAATTTCTTTGCATTTAGAGAGTGTTTTAGAACAGCATTTAGAGTTTATAGTGTGTTCCTTAAAAAAAATAGAGCTTATAGTGTGTTAGTTATATATAATGTTATTTTATTTATGAAAATATAGCTTTTTGACGAAATTAACGGCCATCTCCAACTCTAATATATTTTATCTTCATTTTAATTCAAATATGTGTCCCTATTACAAAAGTTTATCACATTCATTTCACTCACAATTTAATAACAAAAGTTCATCATATTCATTTCCTTCTTTTTACAAAAACATAATAATATCTAAGGTTCTATAAAAACAATAGTATATATGGTTTAAAATGCTACCTTTTAGATTTAAAAGAGTTTCCCATACTGATCTTTACTTGTTTCTTGAGTTTCATCCTCTCTTCAATCAATATTCTTATCTTTCAATTCTTCCTTTTGAACAAAAAAAAAATCGTTGTGAAATAGAAAAGGCCAGAAAGAAAAAGTATTTGCCTCTCCTTGGAAGTGTTTACCAGGAAGAGAAGGCTCGACAGAAAAAGGCTCTTTAAGATGCTTCACTAAAAGCCTATTAACGAGCTTGTTATACCTAAGCTTGATTTCCTTCTATCTTGTGTTGTGTTGTCTCACCTCGAGATTGAAGGCAATTAGCTTTCCAATCAAGCTAAACACTATTTTTAAAATTGAGGGTGTGTTTGTTTGAAATTGTATATACTGTTTCGGAATAGCAATTATGGGCATTAGCACGGCAATTTACTAAAATTATAGTTGTCTGTTGGATTAGGTTTAATAGAATAATTTGGTAAAACGTGGTTTTGTTTCCACCAATAAAAATATTTTTGTCATCGCTTTTAAAATATCTAATGCCGTGAATGAGAATAACTTTTGTGTTAATTGTGATTTCTTTGCGGCATAAATGTTTTGTTGTAATTAATGGTAACATAATTCTGTTTTGACTCGTTTACTATAGGATAAATAAGTACTTACAAGTCCTCGTGAGCTTAGCTCACTTGGTAAGGGATAATGCATACTATATGCAGGGGTCAAGGTTCGAACCCCGAACATCCCACATATTCTCCTTAAAAGTGAATTTCTCTAGCAACAAAGCTACTTGACAAAAAAATAACACTTACACCGCTAGTTTCCAATATTTAATTTTAAATTACTCATAATTTTTTTTATTTAGTTGACATAAAAAAATAGAATCAACAATGGTAGTAAGTTAAGAAAGAATACTTTTCAAATATTTGATTTAAAATTACTCATAAAAAGGTTTATTTAGTTGAAATATTAGAATCAACAATGGTAGTAACGTAAGAAGAATGCTCAAGTGGATCATGTGTGAGTCTCATCACTCATGTATACACATCTTTTATTTATGTTAAACCCTCAATTACTCTAACTCAACATTTAAAAAAAAATACTAAATAAGTGTCACTAACTATTTTACATCATTATTAAATTGAAGGAATACAATACATGAATGTGTATTCTATCTTACATAACCTTTTTTTCATTCTCCAAAGTGACTAATAAGTTGTAGTCCCGGTTAGTCCATCCTCAAATGGTCTATATTTTCATTTCCTATATTTCTAACAAGAACAAGGTATGGAAACGCATTTCTTCTCTTTTCTTCTATTTGAAGTTGAGAAAAACATAAGAAAATGGTTGAATTGTGTTGTTTTTTGGAAAATCTTTTTTTAAGTTGTTAAATAAAATATAGAAAGTAAAGATCGACAAAGAAATGAGAATAGAAAACAGAGCAACACAAGCAATTATCCTGGTTACCCCATAATTTGAGGTTAGTCCAACGCTCTTGCACTTCTAAGAGATTACAATTATTTAAACACACAAGTCTAAAATTTTATTGTCTCACACAAGAGAACTTTCACAATCAGATGTTACAAATAAATTTGATTGTGTTTACACTTTAATACTCATAGAGTAAACTAACTTAAAGTTCAATATACTTCTGAAACTTCAGAAATTATAACGTTGAAAGTTTTAAGAATTTTCTAAGTGTTTGTGCCCTACAAAATTTGACGGAGTATTGACACGGTTAATTTTTTTGAAGTCTTTTAAGTTCTTCAAATTCTCAGGTCCTTAAATAAGAGAGGACAATATAGTTGTTGTTTGAAAAGGGTGCCAGCACATTAATATTCCTCAAGAAGCTTTGATAAGGTTTGAATATTTTGCCTCTAATGGATAATTACGTTGAATAGTACTAAAGGGATCATTTGCTTCTTTTGGAATGATCCGTTACATTTTTTTGTCTTTGAAAACTTTGTTTGTTTTTGCTCGTGGTCAGAAAAAGACAAACATTACGATCAAAGTCTGGAAGCGAGGTTCGTTCAAAAAAGGACATGATGCTCCCAAAGAGTTGACTTCTGACATGTCGATCAGAATGTGTTTCCATCCGAGTCTTCAAGGCTGATGCATCTTCTGATCAGAATTTTAACTTTTTGTTGACCTTTCTTCATATCATAGTTTAAGTTTTTAGAGCTTATGTTGAGTATGAAGTGTATTCTTTTGTGTTTAGAGCTTTTTTCTTCGGAACTAAAACTTTTCTTTGAAACCATAATTTAATTATATAGTCATGTACACTTGAACACACATTAAAGTACTCAATTGTTCTTTTATACATTGTTTTCATCAAAATTTAAGAGACATTGACTTTGGTTCAACACCATCCTCAATTTTCCAAATAGTTCAAGATATTTGTTTTGTACCCTATGTATTCAATTCATGTTATATAATTTAAATTACTTTTAAATGTAAAATACATCATACTTTTAAAATTATCATAATTAAATTGACTTATTCTGTTATACTTAATCAAAAGTATCCCATAAAAATACACCAATGTACTCCAAAACTACATTTTTTATTAAATAAAATTACATTCAATATCCATTAAAAATTTAATATATATACTATATATAAAGAAAATAACCTCTTTCAACTCTTTTGTGTTGGTTTTTTCTCTTTCAAAAAATGCCCTCAATTTTCAATACAAATAACACATGTAACAACTACATAAGAATAAGTTTAAATATTAAAAAAAATGTAACAAACACGATATGAATATATATATGTCTATTTTTCTTGTTCTTTATCATTTAAAAAGTGTAACAAACTAGATGAGTATATATATACTTACTTTTTCATTATCCTAGTTATACCCTTAAAGAATATTTTCTATAATAAAGATTGTTGTTGCTGTCATTAAAAAAAAGAATCAAGATTATATTTTTTTGTTATATTGTTGGTGTCATTGAAATAAATAATCATGGTTAGTTTTAATCAAAATCAAAATTTCATAAAAAAATACGGTTCATAATTTTCAAACGTTATCGCAATAAAAAGAAATAGATAATCTAGGTTGACTACCGTTGTTGGTGTTTAAATTACAAATTGGGAGAAAGGGAAAACACGAGTGTTGGAATTGGTTGAGAGGAGAATGGCTGAATGAGTGAGGGCAGTGGAATGGGCCGGGTGTATTGATCATTTTTTTTAAAAACATTGGGATGGGTTGGGCTGGCGTGGCTATTGCCTCAAACAAATCCGAAAATTGATGTTCTAACATCTATTATTTCCTAATAACACATGGAAAATATAAAATTACCCCCAGCGATAGTTAGCTATCGTTGGCCTATCCAACAACAGTTAACTACCGCTGGTGCCAACAGTAGTTAAGTACCGCTGCAGATGATTCATATTCAACTCAGAACCCAGCTTCCAGCCACTCTTTCATTAATCTCTCTCTCTAAAAATTTCAATTTTCACACTCTCTCTCTCTAAAAAAACTCTACCAAATCATCCAAAAAAAAATTCACTAAATCACAAGTAACCACTTAGGCTATTGTCATAAATTTTAGTTAGTATATATATTTATATGTTTATAATTTTAGTTGTAGTTTAATTTTTAAATTTTGATTTTTTTTTAAAAGAGTTATCTTGTAGAGCTGAAATGCTATTAACAAATATTATGAATACTTGTTATAATGGAGTTATATTTCTTAAATTTATATTTTTTTCGAGTTTTTTAAATTTTTTTTTTAGGGTTTATTTGGGTTTTATAGGTTTTATGTATAATTTGCACTCCAAGTGTTTGATGAAATGTTTGAATGAGTTTTTCATTAATTATTTTTAAATTCTTATTGTGTAGATTTGAAACAATAGCCGATATGTTCGACGTTAATGCACAATTCAACGGTGGAGAACCTCATAGGTTGAAGGTCCGGCACCTTGGTGTCACGTTAAGAGGTATCAAGGATCAACTAAATGAATTCAACCAAGGAGTCAACCCCGGAGACACAAGGAGAGTGAAATATGTTCGGTATAAACGTCCAACGCTCGACGATGGGAGAATATCATTCAGTTGGGTGGAATTAACAAACGACGATAACGTGAGGAGCATGTTTTGGGAGCACAACATGTTCCAGTGGATCGATATGCGTGTAATGTTGCTGAGATCAACTGAAGATATTATCAACAGTTTGATTCCGCCAGAAGATCGTGATTAGGTAGGAAATGCACCTTCCAACTACAACAATTGTCTTACTCTTAAATGGGGTAATTCAAACTTGTTAAACAGCAGTTCTCAAGCTTTCACCCGACAGTTCTATTGTTCCTTTCAAAAGATTAAATTCTTGTTACTTGGTTTAGATGAAGGTATTGAAGTGTCAAGGAATGCACCTCATTCTTTTGACACTTGAATACCATCATTTAAACCAAGCTAACAAGAATTTAATATTTTGAATGGAACAATAGAACTTCCGGGTGAAAGTTTGAGAGCTGTTGTTTAGCAAGTTTGAATTTACCCCATTTCAGAGGTAAGATAATTGTGTGTAGTTGAAAGGTGCAACCCGAGTGTAATGTAATGTAATGATATGACATATTTAGGAACTTTATGTAATGTAATGTAACTTTTGAGTTATGATATCGAATTTCTTCATATAAGATGAGTGTCACGGAATGCACCTCATTCGAATTCATGTTAGATTTAATTTATTTATTTACTTTATTCGAATTAATTTATATACTTTATTCTAATTTATTTGTTTACTTTATTTGAATTAATTTATTTACTTTATTCTAATTTATTTGTTTACTTTATTCTAATTTATTCGAATTTTTTGAATTTATTTATTCTTTAATACACAATTTTAATTCGAATTTATTTATTCCATATTAAATCATAAACAAAAATAAAGGAACACAAGTAATAGATAATAAATCTCATTTTATTAATATAATGATACATTTACAATGAGGTAAAACTAAATCTGCTTCGTCATACCAAAACATTAACATTAACAATAACATCTTCGTCGTACATTTATTCTTTAATAGGTGGAATCATCTTCGTCATACCAATAACATTAACAATCGACTTGAGAGCACCCAAAATTGAACCTAGAACTTTCGGATACTCTTCTCCAAGATACTCATACAAGACAACACCAAGATGACCCAAAATTGTTTCTCGCCTTTGCACTCTTGTTGTTTAACCTTCACTTGGGTTAAAACAAAAAGAAAAAACCACAAACCATAAACCATAAATCCTAAACCCTAAATCCTGGGGTAAAACCAATTCAAAGAAACCTCTTGAAATTTTCAAATTTTCAAAAAATCCTCTTTCAATGAAAGGCCAAGGATGAAAAAACAACATTGTTGTTGTAGAAGGAAGAGGGGGGAGGAGAGTGAGGAGGAGAGAATGTGAGGAAATGGTGAAGGTTGGGAGAGTATTTATAGGGGGTTTAGAGGAAAAAAATGTTGAAAAAATAGGTTGAAGAAAGAGGTTGAATAATAAAAAAGATGGCGAATGATAAAAAAAGAAAAAAGTTAAATGAAAAAAAGAGGTTGAATGTTAAAAAAGAGGTTGAAAAAACAAGGTTGAACCTACATTCCTATAACGAATGCAGCTGCAGTTAATAATCGCTCGTGCCAGCGGTAATTAACTGCTGCCGATTAGTAGAATGGTAGTTAACTACCGCCGAGAGTATTTTGGAATTTTCTATATGTTAATAGGACATTTTTAAAGTCAGAAGAACAATTTTCAACAAATCTGCCCCTGGTTTGAGATAATTAATGTCAAATTTCTAAGTTACAAGAAGCGTACAAAAAAAGGGTTAATCCTTCCGGGAAAATAAATGTCAATTAAAATAATAACGAAAACAATTTAAATGAGGATGAACAAGATATAAACATGCCTTGAAATGTTATCCAATTCCTCACGGGAATTAACCAGTCAAATTTGGACTGGTTATGGGACAAATCCATCAATTTGAAGGACAATTGCCATAATATGCTCCTACTGAATTGGCATTAGAGTGAGGGATACACTTGCTTGGTCACAAGCATAAATATATGTCATTTAGGCACACACATAAAAGGGAAAAGTATGAAAGAGAAAAGAATTAAATAATATATCTTTTTGAAATAATTAAATGATGGACATTTTAATGAGTGTGTACCTAAATGATTTTGATTTGGTGTTGTGTTCAGGGAGAATCAAATCTGAGACTTTGAGATAAGCACATTCTAAGATTCCAAGTCAAGACTACCAAACCAACACAAGTGAGTTAGTAACGATGCTTATATGCATGGGTTCATAGGAAATCGTATTGCTCCTTCTTTTACCATATTTAAATTGCTTTTTTAATATGAATTTGACTTCTGTTTTTACACATGAATTTGACGCTTTATCACTGCAATAGTATTTAGTATAATATAATTTGACTTTTTGATTAATTCTACCTTTTTATTCTATTACTTGTTTTAAAAATAATCAAAAAGTCAGTGCTACATTTTGATTTATTTGAATGAGTCCAAGGTTTGTGACCATAACAATTTAAGACTTGCTCTTTACAAATATGTAATCTCTTTATTTTGTAAGTACTATATATACTTATTAGTTGGATCCGTTGAGTTTCAATATACATATATTTTTTTCCTGTGTACTCCATATTATTAAGCCATGTGGTATCACACATACTAAACATGCACACTCTAACATTTGCATGCAATGGATAGTAACAAACGGTCAAATTCATGTTCCTTTCATTCTCTATAAATTATTTTCGTATGAATATGACCTTCTTTTAGTCCTTTCTTTCACTTCTCTCTTCATAAACATTTCTTAACAAACAACAGGTATTGCTTTTTCATCTTCATTTTTATTTGTTTTTTCCTTTTCTTTTTGTTATCACACAAAAACTTGTGATATTGTTCCATTTTTGTTCTATTTTTTTGATGAGTTTGTAGTTTTTGCAAAGGTAATGAGTTTGTGAACTCTGTTTTCTTTGGTTTTATTCTCCGAATTTTGATAAAAAAAATTAGTTAATGTTTGTGTGCTTAAATCTTTGCTTGATGAGTTTATTTTCTTGGTGGTTAATGTTTTGTTTGGTATGATTTTTGATTGATCTTTTTATGAAGAAGGTTGCATATAAAAATTTTACACAGTCTGATCAATTCACTACAAGGAATCTCTCTCGCTTCCTAGGTTGAATGATCACATTGCATTAAGACATTGGGTTAATGGCTTCTCTCGCTTATATGTGGCTCAACCTTAACTCTTTCATCCAATGTGAGACTTTAACTCACACTAGACATATCACAACAACTAACATGCATCTCCAACTCCAATATCTTCATTTTAATACAAATATTTGTCCCTATTTACTTACAGTTTGTTAAGCCTTAATTCATCTGTTACTCAATTCACAATTGATTATAGGAAGGTGTTTTATGGCTGAATTTTCTTGGATGTTCATATATATAATAGTAATACGTGTATTGTGAAACATGTTGAAGTTTGTACTAAAATGGCACATTACTCTAAAACTTCACTCAAATTTAGCCTCAACTATTATGCATGATGTTGTCCATTAAGCTTATCTTCTTTTTCTTTTCATAGTAAGTTAGCATTTAATCGCTTTCTAGTGACAAGAATACTCAAGATTTTGATCTTATTTTTAGCAGGATCTAAGAAATGGAATCCGAAATGAGAAAGACATTGAATTCAAACCATTTTCCCATGGCTAGGAGAGGTTTTGGATCCAAGGGAGGCAAGATACAACTCTTAGCAAACCATTTTCGAGTTAGCCTGAGCAAGAACGATGGCTACTTCTATCACTACAATGTATGTTCTTCTCATTCTCAAAATATATCATGTTTTGTTGTGTATGCGGATATGTGAAAAATATATACCTATTCATGATTTCTAACATCATAAATAATCAAACATTGTTGGTTAGGTTGCTTTATGTTATCAAGATGGACACCCGGTTGAAGTGAAAGGTGTTGGGAGAAAATTCATTGACAAACTTTGTGAAACATATGATGTATTAAGAAACAAGAATTTTGCATATGATGGTGAGAAAAGTTTATTCACTCTTCGTTCTCTACATCATAAAAAGCAGGAATTCATTGTCGTGTTAGAGGAAGTTTCGTCAACGAGGTAAATGCTAATGGTTTCATAAAAAATATGTGTTTGTGTCGATACTTTTCTTTGTTAGCCACAAACTCCGACTTATATTGCATACTTGTTTTTCAGGGTTGGAAGCAACCCTGCTGAAGCAACCAAGAGAATGAAGCGTCAATCTCGGTCCAAAACTTTTAAGGTTGAGATTAGTCATGTATCTAAAATTCCATTACAAGAAATTGCAGATGCCTTAAAAGGTCAGGAATCTGAACACTATCAGGAAGCATTTAATTTCCTTGACACAATACTGAGGCAGAATGCAGCAAAACAGTATGTCCAATTAAAACAATCTTAGATCCTTTTTGTTTTTGTTCTATCTCAGACAGTGAAATAATATGACTGTTGTTATTTGGTTCATCCTTGAAGTCATGTTTGTTTATCTAGACTGCTTTTCTTATAGGGGATGTCTCCGTATTCATAAATCGTACTTTCACGATAATCAAAAGAATATTACAAACCTGGACGGTGGTATTCTATGTTGTCGTGGCTTCCATTCGAGCTTCAGAGTCACACAAAGAGGTTTATCTCTCAATGTTGGTAAGTTCTTAAGCGAAAATGCTTTAAAATTTATGCTAGATTGATTGATGTTTCTTAATATTCGCCATTTTTTTGTGCCTTTTATTAAAGATGTGTCAACTACATTACTCGTAAAGCCTGGTCCTGTACTGGATTTCCTTCTCCAGAATCAGAATGTTCAGAAACCAAACTTGATTGATTGGAACAAGGTTATATTGCTATACTCCGTCTAGAAGTAGAGGTTTTATGTTTATGTGTTTATGAACTATGATTGTTTAAATCATTGTTCAATTTAGGCAAAAAGAATGTTGAAAAATCTTAGAATCAAGGCTAACAATACACAGTGCAAAATCACTGGACTAAGTGAAAAGTCCTGCAGGACACAAAAGTAAGATTTCTTGTGCTTTCTACTCCTAAATGTAGGTTCTCTTTGGATAAACAACTTAATTAAGCGCTTATAACATGAGTGCTTATCATAGAAGTGCTAATGTATAAATTGTATGATAGAAGACAAAAACGCGAATTGAATATTATGCAGGTCTTAGGGCAACATTTGTATTTAGCTTCCACCCTTAAATCATGCGAATTGAATATTACTAATGATCCTTATTTTGTCGTACAGATTTTTGTTTAAACATGGAAATGATGCTAATGGTGAAGTGCAGTCAAGTGAAATAACAATTTATGAATACTTCAAACACCACAAAAAGATTGAACTTTGTTATTCTGTTGATATGCCATGCATCAATGTTGGGAAACCAAAGAGGCCAATTTATTTTCCTATAGAGGTGATAAAATAAAAGTCTACTAAATATTTTATCCTATGAAAAAAATATAAGAATGAATTTTATTTCCTTTTTCTTTCACAGTTATGCACATTAGTCTCATTGCAGCGATACACTAAGGCGTTGTCGCATAAGCAAAGGGCTCAACTGATATTGGAATCAAGGACTAGTCCTCATGAAAGGAAAGAAGCTTTGCAACATGTTAGTGAACTTAAAAATGATTTGATCAATTCATTTTAATTTAACTTGCATGCTATATGAAGTTTTAAATGGTTGTTAATGTTCTTACAGTCTTTAAGAAACAGAAGATATGGCGATGAGCCTATGCTTCGCTCTTTAGGGATTACTATCGAACCTTCCTTTACACAAGTTGACGGTCGTGTCTTGCAACCTCCAACAGTACGTGTTATTACGAGTTTGTGACAATTTTTTGTGAAAGTATAATTTTTTTCAATGCATTGTTGACTTGTTTCATTGTGCCAATATTTTTTTCTACAGCTTATTGTTGGAAGGGGACATAACTTTTGTCCCCGAAATGGGAGCTGGAATTTCAATGATAAGGTTGAATTTTTCTTATTGTTATTTTTTATTGATGTCATTATAGTTGAATCAAATATTGGTTGTTTTTCTAATATTAAGCTTCATATACCAGAAACTAATTGAACCTGTGAAGATTAAGCGTTGGGCAATTGTAAACTTTTCATCACAGTGTGATACGAAACATTTGTGCAGTATGATTAAAAAATGTTCTGAAATGAAAGGGATGGTAAGTTTTTTTTAGTAGCAAATACATTTTTGTGATGTCTACTCCACTTGTGTTTCAAATTCTGGTTTCTTTTGTAGCTCATAGATCCTCCGTTCGACATATTTCAAGAGGATAGTCGCCATAGGAGTGAGTCACCAGTAGTCAGGGTTGCAAGAATGTATGAAATGGTAAAGACCAAGCTGCCGGGACCCCCTACGCATCCTCTAGCTCAGCTTCTTTTGTGTATTATTCCGGTTAGCAAGAATTGTGACATTTATGGTAGGAGTTAACAAACTTCATTTGATCGGTTATTTTTTCATTATTCAAATGTCCTAATGTCACTCGTTAAAAAATCCTAATAAAATATGTAATATATAGGTCCTTGGAAAAGAAGATGTCTTGTTGATGAAGGGATTGCAACACAATGCATTGCTCCAACAAAAATTAATGATCACTACATTACTAATGTTCTACTGAAAATTAATGCAAAGGTATTATATATGACATTATTGCCTCATGTAAACTGATATTGAACACAGCTATCCTAGAATGCACATGTTTTATGTTGAATCTTGTTTTGTGGGGTTGCTTCAATAAAAACCTGAACAAAAAGGATGTTGATGAAGATTACACTTAGATAACTCCAAAGTGTGTTAATCCACATTAACCTTTAAGTTCGATTTGCCCCCACCAAACTATGTATATCGGATGCAAAAGGGTATATTGGTGAATACCCTTCAGGACACTTTGGAAAACCTTGATGTAATTTGCACCAACATAATAAGATTATCTTTCAATAATATGTTATATAAAAATGTTTCTTAGTATTGCTCTCATGCATTAGAGAAGAGAAGGATGATTAACAGATTGGAAATGACATAGAAAACGGTAAAGTCTTGTGTGAGCGCCCAACGCCCTACATAGTAATTTTTTCTTGTTTTTCTGCATCGTATACTCATCTTGAGTCATCTAATGTGTCTCATATGATTTCATTATTCTGGAAACTACTCACATTTTACTCTCGCTTAATTTATTTCATTCAGCTTGGTGGAATGAATTCCTTTTTGTTAACTGAATTTGAGCATTCGATACCACTATTTTCAAAAATACCTACATTGGTTATCGGAATGGATGTTTCACATGGATCTCAAGGTCAATCAGAAGCACCATCCATTGCTGCGGTATGGTATAACTTTAGGTTTTCATGTCACTATATATTAAGTATGATATTAACCATAAGCACTCAACGTTTACCTTATATTTTAATCACATTTTACACTTACATATGGTTTAATCTTCAGGTTGTGAGCTCAAGATGCTGGCCTCAAATTTCTCGTTACAAAGCTGTAGTCCGCACTCAGTCGTCAAAAGTAGAGATGATTCAGTCTCTATTCATGCCTGTTTCTGATACTAAGGATGACGGTATCATCAGGTTTGTGTTTTCTAACGCGTGTGCTTATTTCTACAAACTAGAAGTTATAAGGTGTTGCACTATTCTTTCATATTTTTCTAATTCAAAACGACTAAATGTTTTCTCCCCGCCTTTTAATGAATCGTCTTGTTGTTTCACTCTATAGTGAGTTGCTTAAGGACTTCCAAACAACTTCAGGAGTGAAGCCTCAACAAATTATTATTTTCAGGTCTGTTTACAAGTAATTTTGATGAATTTGGTAAAACAGAAAATGGTCATTGAATTTCCATGGTTTGTTAGGGACGGCGTGAGCGAATCACAGTTCAACCAAGTTGTCAACATTGAATTGAATGAAATCATAAAGGTATATGTTCAACAATGTAAATTTGAAGTCTAAATATTGAAATTACATGATGAATTTTATTGACATTTTATTTGCAGGCATGTAAACATTATGATGAAAGTTGGTGTCCAAAGTTTACTTTGATTGTTGCTCAGAAGAATCATCACACTAGGTTCTTCAAAGCCAATGCTCCTCAAGAAAATGTTTCACCTGGTTTGTCATTTGAACAGAAAATATTAAGCAAAAATAATAGTTGGCTTATTATTATAATCCTTTATTTGTTTGTGTGTAGGAACTGTTATTGATAACACTATATGTCATCCCAAAAACAATGACTTCTACATGTGTGCACATGCTGGGAGGATTGTAAGTATCATTATCAAAGTAGAGTTTCAACTGATTTTGTCATAAGTAAGATGTTAACCTATTGTTAAGAGACTTGAGAATTTCAAAATTTTAAGGGTTTAGTTATTTTTTGACAAAAATAAACGACATTCTTTCATTCAAACTGATAGACTATATCGATACAATGCAAATTCAAAGTTGCTAAAAACAAAAAAGATGAATCGATAAAACTCGCATGTTTATTTGTCATGATACTATATATTTATTCTTATCCACTTAGACACGCGTTTTTTATAAGTAAATAATATCATGATTTGCAGACATATAGTGTCCGACGTTGTCTTGAGTAAGAACATCTTCGGTGGAAGTAACCTATGAAATTATTTAAAAAAATAAATAAATCACAATTTATGACAGCATAATGATTTGCATTTATTATTTTGAATATGACTATTTTTCATAACTTTTAAACAGGGCACAAGTCGTCCTACTCATTACCATGTTTTACATGATGAAATTGGGTTCTCAGCAGATAATTTGCAAGAATTTGTGCATTCTCTATGTTATGTGTAAGTAGTCAACTTGATTTTATACATAAAAAACTTAAGACTCACTTGATTGATAATCTTTCTTACACTTAAGCAAGCTATTGAATTTTCCACCAAATTTTTCCTTTAATATTTAGGCACCAAAGGAGCACAAATGCTATATCAATAGGTACAACTACTATATTCAACTTATCTTTTTCATTCAATGTATTTATTCTCTTTTTTGTTAAATATATTTTTTTGTCTACCATAAATTCTAAAATTCATTTTTAGTCCTATATCCTTTGATGTGGCTTGTTTCCGTCCTCAAACTTTTTTTTTCTTCCTATTTGAGGGTTTTGGTTTTGTCTCCCTCTTGTATGTATATTTTTCCTCTCTTTTTTTAATAATATATATGAGTAGCCGGCATAAGATAAGAGTTTCTAAGAGGTGTTAGGTTGAAATGGTCTAGACTCACATTGATGTTTCGCCTATCTCTTAGTGCATCGAAAAAAATATTCTATTTTAATCTCATCTTTAATGTGTACCACAAGATAACAAATCATATATTTCAAAAGTCAAAAGAAAACATACGTAAAAAAAGGGAACAAAAACATGTAATTTTTCCCTAAAAAACATGTAATTTTTTAAAAGATGGCCAAAGCCAAATTTATCAAATTTTCCCAAAAATGAAAAATAATTTTAACCTTTCTTCTTTTTTTTTCTTCTCATTGTCAAACTATCACATCATAGAACTTATATTTACAAAACTACAGTCTAGTAAATACTTAGACCGGCCTATTATTTCTATATATACTAAAAAAAAAAGTCTCTTAAAATCTCTACAAATTGCTGTATGCAGTTGCACCAATATATTATGCTGACCTAGCTGCTGCTCAGATAGCACAATTTATAAAATTTGATGAGTCAGAGAATATTTCCAGCCACAATGAATTCATATCTCAAATACCTGAGTTACCACGTCTTCATGAAAGAGTTGCAGATTCTATGTTCTTTTGTTAACAATTCTCTTTCATTGAAACTCATGAGTTTAGTGCCACTCTTTGCAATTCAAATGAAGGTGGCCGTTGTTTGTAAACAACATTTCATTCATTGTTACTGGTGTTAAGGGTTAAGGTTCTACTGTAGTTAACTCTATGTTTCTTCTATCATCGTATGTTGTTATCAATATTATCAAATATACCACAATCAAATAAAGATTTGACTTATATGGTCCATATTGTAGTAAAATTGTTCATATTATAATGAAAATTTAACAAAAAAAATTATTAAAGATTTTAATAGTATCATACAAAAAGTAAAATTATCTCAGAGTGTAAAACTCTTCCTTTTTAAAAGAGTGTGTTGGAACACATGGAGTGTTATGGTGTGAATTAAAAAAAAAATCATGTCAACTTTTTTAATTAGTGCTCAAGGCGAGATCAAGCCATTGTTTTCTAACGGACAACTAATCCTAGCGATTGGATTTGTAACTTATCTTTGGTTCTTCATCAATAAATTGAGCTCATCTACCTCACTTCTACACACCCCAAAAGTTCTTTTGAGTTGTCAAAGAACTTTTCTCTCTTCTCCCTCCTTTAGCTTGTGTTGACGAACTATTCTTTTCTTCTCCCTCTTTTGTTGTCCCTTCGGATTGAAAGAATGTTCTTAAGATCATAGTCTCTTCGGTTTATAATGTCCTTTCGGAATTAAGAATGGTCTTAAGAACATAGTCCCTTCGGTAAATTTTGTCCCTTTGGAAATAAGAGTATTCTTAAGATCATAGTCCCTTTTAAGATAAAGTGTCCCTTCGAAAAATAAGAATGATCTTAAGAATATAGTCCCTTTTTATGTCTTAGGCCCTTGGAGAAGTTAGAGGTTTGAGTGGCGGCAACATCATATTGGAGTGATCTTAGCACCATATTTGAAGGTGTATTTCTAGAACGGGTCCTACAGTGCAGTAGGATTCTGAAACAGTTGTAGGCGCTAGGCTGTTTTATCCTGGGGCGTCGTGGTTGATAGTCTGCTTGCACAATTTTGAGCAGTGTCACGAAACGTCTTAAAGAGAGCGACCTAGTCCGCGACTCGGCCTAGTAATCTCTTCAATGACAAAAATATTTTTTAACTAATTTTGACTATTGTTCCAACAATTTTAATACGTTTCCTTCTGCCATGTCCACCGAAGAAATTACTAGTTTTTGTTTGTTGTTTGTAAGTACAACAAGGATAAAACGGCTATAGAAATACCTTGGTTAAATGTACACGATGAAATGTAAGATCAGGTCAAACGCTGTTTTGTAGGCTTACCTGATTGAATAGTAATTCATTGTTAGAAATACTAAGATCAACTTTTTGGTGGATCAAGTGAGAGACTTTTTTGTCTAACAAAAAGATTTTGGTAGGAATTAAAATTTCTACTAAGAAATGGTTGGAATTATTTTGTCTTTGCTACGTGTTTTAATACAAATTATTTAAGTTCAATGTTGTATGTAAAGCATTTGATTTATAGAATTTAATGTCTTATATGGGTAACAAAAATATTTTTTAACTAATTTTGACTATTGTTCCAAGAGTGTAAACTATAAAACTCCTCTCTAGAGAGGAGTTATGTTCCTTGAAGGTGGAAAATGTAGTGTTAAATGGGTAGTTGGGATTTTGGAGGTGTAACATTATATAGAAGAGTGTGTAAAACACTCCCTTTGAAGCCGGTAAAAGGCGAAAGACATTCATTTGTAAATCAAACCAATAGCACAAGGCATTATTTTCAAAAAAAAAATAGTAGTTTTCTCTCAAAATTGCTTCTCTTCCCTTCTTTCAAAAGTTTTCCTAGAACCCTTTCTCCTGTCCATTAGGCTGGAGTAGAGAATAGAGAAGGGACACAGAGAAAGAGGGAGTGGGTTGATTAGAGTCTCGACTGTGTTTCAACAGCTAACATGCGAGAATGGAAGGGGCTATGCGCGGAAACAGAAAGTAAAGAAATGCAACTTGCCGAGGAAGTTGTTACTAGGTATATTCACTTTTATCCATAAACATTATCCACTTTAACGACTCAATATCTATTTCACAACCCATGATTGAAAAGTTTGTACAATTAATGGTAACACTACAATGTTCCCCAGAAAACTTTTACCACTGAGGTTCTATACTTAAACTGATCTAATACTCACAAGAACAAATAAGCCATTGAATGTGAATGCATTAAATAGCTAGGTAGGTAGTTTTCAACTCACACTAAACTAATAGAACCATATCCCAAGATGCTCATATCTACAAACCTCTACATATAGGTACATATTTCAAAATGAAGCCGATGATACACGACGAAGCTGGCATTTAGGTTCGGGCGGCGGAGCATTAGCTAGCATGTTCTCAAGCTCCTGCAAGTTGAGTAAGTAAAACAAATTAATAAAGAACAAGTAAGAAAACATGCATCAAAGACCATAAAGATACGTTCATCCCAAAAATTTGAATTTGTAACATTGACACCATTCAAATACATAATGCAACATGCCTCTTCAAAAAAAAAAAAAACTATGCAACAAGATTAATAAACAAAGGTTTTGAAGCTGAATACAAAACTGTATATTGCGTTTAATACTTTATTAACACATAAGTTTGATTGTACTATATAAACAAGGAGAATAGAATCAACAATCCAAATGTTTAGATATTGAAATCAGTAAATTGGTAATTGATAATCTTATCCTATGAAGCGTTGACAGAGAGACGGCCACGATAATGACACCGGTAATAGTTTGAGAAAATAAAAGGAAATCAGTAAATTGGTAAATGATAGTCCTATCCTTCGAAATCAGTAAATGTGTCAACATCATGTTGGTGTCGAACACCAAACATGCCTTGAATTTGAAGTGTCAGAAATACATATGAAGGAATAAAAGGAAATAATAACAACCAATTACAGTCAACAAGTAGAATCATCATGATCTTTTTACTCATTACTTCCAACCAATACGTGAAGTAGCAGAATAATTATAGGCATACAGTTGAATTTGCATAACTACAGTCATGAAAGTACTAACTGTGTAAGAAATAAAATATTCTTATTGCAACTATGAATTGTAAGCCTAAAAGTAAGCACAAGACAGTAAAGGGTCACATATTTTATGCCCAATGAAAACTCTAAGCAGCAACTGATAATTCAAGACCAGCATCAAAGTGCACACCAACATCAAAGTGCACAATTTCCCAAACACCATAAGAATTAAGAATGTAAATAAATTAATAAATTAATGTCTGTACAAAAACTTAAATGAGATATTACTTAATATGAAGAAACTAAGGTGTATTCAGCAAATTGAATTAACAGAAAACATTTTCAATGGTTCCAATTCCAAACTATAACTTTTAAGCAAAATCTAACCTTCTCCTTCCTCAGCTTTTCATTTTCCTCTTCCAGACGCGAGACTTTGATCTCCAATTCAGTTGTGTATGCCTAATTACAGTTATAATCCATGGAAAATAGTTGTTTACTTGGGAGAAATGGGTAATAAAAAAAATTAGAACTTCAATAACATGGCATTCAAAAGAAAAAGAAAAAAAATCACCTGTTTCCTTGCTCTTGAGCGCGCAGCAGATTCCCGATTCTTAATCATCCTCTTCTGCTTCCTCTCAACAGTCCTCTCAATCATGTCCTCCGGTCCCCTTTTTCTCGCAGATTTCTGTGTATCAGATAAGTTTCCTATCACAGGTGAAGCCAACGCCACCTGACCATCTGTATATGGAACGCCGTCCGATGGAGCACCGGCTGCCATTTGCAGTGACTGCGCTATGATCTGACTCGGAACATAAGTCGCCATCACACTTTGTTGTGGATGCTGATAGTGTGGTTGTGCATACTGTATCCACGGACCATGTGGAGAAAACTGTGGCAACGCTACATTCGATTCAACAACACTGACTTTAGGAATAGGACCATTAGTATTCTTTCTATTTGAAGATGCAGCCGAAACAACGCCTGCTTTCACCAAAAAATCCTCTAATGTCATCTCACCCAAAGTAGACTGTATCTCTTGAGACTTCACCTCCTCATGATCGTTGTTTTGTTGGATATCTCTCCAAACTTCATCAACTGTCTTCTTGCTTAACGGACCGGTTAACGACAGATTAGGTTGACGTTGAAAAACAACTTGTCCGGCTTGAGCTGTGTTCTCGTTTTCCATGCGAATTGATTGGTTTGCCTCAACAGTCCATACATTTTTCAGAAGCTCGTCAAGGTTCATACTACTTAGTGGCTTTCCTAAGTCACCCAAGTGATTCTGAACTTCATCAAGGGTAAGATTGTACATTGAATTTTGCCGCGCCAGAGGCTGGAATTGCGATTGGTTTTCATTATTACTTTCATCAACAACTTGAGACCCCATAGTTTCGATGTTAGGCAAGCAATGACTATAGAACTCACTCCATATTTCATAGCATTTTGCCGATAAAAGACTTAAAGCAACATATCAAAATCTTCAATCATATGACCCTTACAATCAGAACCTGAAAATAAAATAAAATGTGAAATTAGCATTTTTGTGCCAATCAACAAGTTCATGATATTCCAAGTAACCAATAAATCTTGCAGGAATTCTAATAAAATGAAAAGCAAAGAGGAAACTGAACTGTCAAATCAAATCTCCTATGCTCATTATCTCTCACTCTCAATCACAATCTCACAATTAAAGCAAAATAACACAAAAAACTGGGCCCTGTTTGGATATAGGGCTTAACCAAGGGCTTACAGCATAAACGCTTATCATATTATTACTTATGTATAACAAAAGATAAAATATAGTCACACAGTTTTCCATAAGCAATAGGATGTTTTCATAAGCTATCTTAGGTTTTGAAAATAAGTTGAAAACATCTCATGGACAATTCATAAGTTTTCATAAGCTCTCTTAAACAATGTGCTTATACCAGTAAAATATCAAATAAGCAAATCCAAACAGACCCCAATTCGCAGTTGGCAACACTTATCTCTTATAGGGAAGTTTGTTTTTCTGTGTTGTGAATTTTAAAATGGGTTGTGTGCTCTATGTAGCCAGCCCTATACATTAATGCCAGAACCTCGTCATTAATGTTGGGAACTTAAAGTGCGTTCTTCTCAATGTCTCAAGTTCGACTCCCTCGGTGCCAATTTTGATGGACTAGTCCATATAGAGCAAACTCTAGCATTAAATAGAGCCCTCGCAAGTGGCCGGTCGGATTGGACCCATCTGATTAGTCGGTGGGACCGGATACTCAGTTTTCTAAAAAAAATAAATGACAGAACCTTGTCTGTGTTTGGTTTCGTCTGTGTAAAGAGAAAAAAACCCACTAGAGGTTCCAAAAGGAAAACCATGAAGAAAAAACTTAAATGGTTTTATGACATAACAGAATGGCATCATTTGTGCCATGTGCCACTTCCACCTAATGAGAAAAAGTGTTCTGTACTTTTGGTTTTGTTGGTACTTGGTATGGTTGTGATTGTTCATTTTTGGTTGAGGGACAGAACAAACAATAAAGGGACAAAGAAACTGAATCCATAGGTATTCAGGGCCAGAGCAGTAATGGTCATTGATCATAATAAATTGAAATGTAAGTTTAAAAATATTAAACAAAAAGAAAAGGAAAGTGAGAGAACCTGTAATTTAACTGCAAGGTAAATTTCATTTTGCTTTCAATATTTTAGTCTTGCTAATTATTGTGTTAAGAACACTGTTCAAGGAACTCACGAAAAGAAATTGTTTTGAAAACACAAGTTAAACATTAAAAGTCATAATAACTATACAAATTTCAATGTAAAAGTTATTACTTTCGGATATTTAAACAATGTTTTAAGAGCATTTATTAGTATTTTCCTTTTCTTAAAGGAGACACCCGTATAATATTAAAGTAAAACCTTGTTTTATAGCGAGAGATTAAACTCAAGTGATAAATGTATTCGATCAAAAGTACTCAAATTAAAAACAATCTTTGACGAGACTTTACTGCCTTCGGTCGCTTTAACTTCGGACCTCGGGCCCCTTCCCCCAAAATTGAGACCACAAAAATTTTAACATTTTTACCCCTTGTAAAATAATTAATAAAGTAAAAAAGACAAACCAGAGAAGGTAATAAAATCAGCTTCAAGCTTCTTCAAACAAAAATAAAAAAATATCAGCTTCAAAACTGAATCTTGAAAGATGAAACAGAGAACAAATCAGACATGAAAATTAAACAAAACAAACATGTCAGACAAAAAAATCCTTGAATCAAACTGCTAAAATATTTATGAAATTAAAAATCATTATCATTCTCATAGAGAAATTAAGAAAATTCTTCCATTTATCTGCATATGAACATACAAAAGCAAAATTAAGAAAACTGATACCTTGCATGCAGACTCAAAGACACACACAAATCTCAACTGAATTCCAATTGTGAAATCCTAAACCCCACATTCAAAAACCACAAAAGACCCTTTGAAATTTCCACACCAAAACCCCTTTGATTTGAATGTAAAAAGTACAAAAGATAACAAAGCAATCCCAGAATTCAAAAAGAACAAATTTTCAGAAAAGTTGATGGAAAAAGAAAGAAGACCCATTTGAAATATGCATGCAACCAATTTTGTGACATTGTTGAAACACAAGAAAACATCATCATAACAAAAGGGTGAGTGAGATCAAACAAACCAATCCAACACAAATGCAGCATTTGTTTCACCAATGTAATTTCTCAAAGTTCAAATTTTTATAATCATATGTAATACCCAAAAGAGTAAAAGAGTGTGTTTTAATACAAAATATTTATTGGAAAAAAAATGAGAAGAAAATAAATAGAATGATGAAAATTGAAAAGTACCTTATGAGAGTGAGACACCGATCTGAGAAAGTGAATGAATGAAGAAAGCAATGTGATTAAGGAACAAGATCAACAGTGTGACAAAAACTAAGTTGATAGACAAACAACCTTCACAACTGTGTCTGTTGTTTGTGCATGTAAAATGTATGCGAGTGAAGAGAGAGAGAAAGAGAAAGGGGTGAGAAGGAGAGAGGAGTGAGATGGAGAGAGATATATATTTTAAATATGGATGTTGTTAGCCGGTGCCCCGGACACCGGTTAAGGAGCAATAAATAAATAGATTATACTTATTTTACTTTAATTAAAGTGATAAATAAGGTAACTAATTAAAATAAAAAAAAGTTGTATTTAATTGTCCGTCAAATTTCCTTTTCCATTTTATATTTACATTTCTATATCCTTTTCATTTCTTAACAATTTTTTTTCTTCTTGTGAATTTTACTCGAACCAATTTTTCTTTCCGTAAATTTTTTGTGAATCATATTTTTTTTTTCAAACCAATTCACGGAAGTCTATGCATAATTAGCAATATTTTCAATCTAAAATAAATTAACAATTCCAAAGATAAAACACAACCAATTAAAATATCAAATACAACCTCTCAAAAAAAAAATATCAAATACAAAATCATCAAATGTGTAAAAATTACAAAATATTCTTCAAAACAAAATTGGATTTCATGCTTGTATCACAAAATAGGAAATTTGATAGAGTATTGAATACACATTTTTCTTCTTTTAATTAATTGTCTTATTTATCACTTTAATTAAAGTAAAATAAGTGAAATTTGATAGCATTACCCATATTTAAAAACAGAGGGAGTATATATTAGAGAGAGAAGATGAACCAATGACATGCTCACTTGTTCTTTTTTATTACGGAAAATGCTAACGAATGTCTTCGAGACATTGTTTAAACAACTAAAAGTAATAATTTATGTTTTAAATTGATCTCTTTAAGATACAATTTCTTGTAATGGATTTTTTAGACAATATCATTAGGGCACTTGTTAGCATAACCATTATATTATAATTTTTTGGTATAAATTAAGAAAAAAATATTATCAATTGCGGGACGGTAGGTGATCTTTGCATTCACGCAATTGGATAAATGAACATTAGATCGGACGGTTAATAGTAAATGATTTCAATATATCTTTTTGATTTTATAAAATTCTTACATGTGGACGATCGACAATCTTTGCATTTCACAGTCAAGTAGTTAGGTAAATAAACATTGTTCATATGAGATCAAACGGGTAATAATGAATGGATCTGAATTATTTGATTAAATTTGCTTAATAGTTAAGATTCTCTCTTCATAAAGCCAGTTGGCGGACTCTCGAGATAACTATGAAATCTAAAGCTAACAATAAATGGGTCTCAATCTATTTGATTGAATTTGCCTAAGCCAGTTGGCAGAATCACAGAAAAACCATGAGATCGAACGACTGACAATAAATGGATCTCAATGTATTTGATTGAATTTGCTTAAAAGTAAAGATTTTCTTTGCATAAAATCAATTGGTAGACTCGTTGAATAACCATGAGATCGAAAGACTAATAACAAATGAATCTCATTTTATTTATCTTTCATCATAGTTACGATTTTCTCTACAAAAATCCAGTTGACATACTCATAGAGTAACCATGAGATTGAATGGTTAATGACAAATGAATCTCAATCTATTTGATCATTCTTAATAGTTACAATTTTCTCTGCAGAAATTTAGTTTGGTGACTCATAGAATAACCATGAGATCAGACGTTGTTCATATATTAACCATGAGCTCCCTCACCTCTATATGTGATTATGTGCATAGAGATATTATATATGACTTTATACACACATATAATTTTATTCATTGTTAATATGCTCTTAAACTTAATGCCAATGGATGCGCCACATTTTTTTTTCACTTTAAACCTCCTCATTTCATTTGTTCACACCATCTACCCAAAGAGCGAAACCACTCTCACCTCAATCATTCACACATTTCAATTTCTCTCTAAACTTAGAAAACCTTCTTCATCCAATTCTCTCTCTCCCTCTCCCTCTCCCTCTCCCTCTCCCTCTCTCTCTCTCTCTCTCTCTCTCTGACGATAACACCACCGCCACTCCACCACCCAACCCTTCCTTCTTCTCTCTCGCGAGCTCACCATCCACAACCTTCGTTTTCGAGTTGTTTATCTATCGCAAAAACAAGTTTCTCTCTTTTATACTCTTGGTTGCGACGTGAACCACCACTGCCTCCACCCTATTATGCCCTCTTCCGCTTCTGTAAAACCCCAAAGGAACATTTGCAAGTCTCTAACAACGTTGAAACTACCACTAAGGTAATCAATAAAAAAATCTATAGTTTAGGGTTCTAAAAATTCCGATTTTTTATATAACTTCAATTATGATAAATTGGTTAATTGAGTATGCAATTGGGGTCCTATTAATAAGTTTGTATTGTGAAATTCATTAAAGATGTAATAAATTGACATATATGTTGATTTTTTTGGATATTCATGGGTTATTTTATATATTTAAAATTCAATGGTTGTTTTGTTGTGTAACAGGGAAATGTATGTTTGGATTTCTATACAAGTGCAACTTGAAGGTTAGAGTTGTGTGGATTCATGTGTTTTTCATGTCTATAATTCTATTATCTACGTGTGTTATTTAGAATTTGATTGAACATGACAGATGTCTCTCATGTCGTATAATAACACAACTGCATATTTGCTCCTCAGAACACACAATTTAGCAATCAAGTACTGGGTTTTATTTATTTATGTACATATATTTGTAGGTGCATTCACTTTTATGCTTATGGTGCTAAATTGTATGCTTATGTTGAGCCTCGGTGGATGTTTTGTCGTGTAATATGGAGGTTTTATGTCTTGAGCTTACTGTTACTCGAATTGAATAATTGGTAATTGATAACTTTGTCTTTCAATCTTGCATACAAAAATAGTTGTGAAGTCAGAACTATAATTCTTTTGCATACATCACTTACTTATTTTTCTAATATAAAATTTTAACAAAAGTAATCTAATGACATATTTGTTGTTCCTTTGTATAATAAATTGAAGAAATTATCCATAAGTGATAATCCTTTGTTGGTTTAAAATCATGTTATTGTTGTTTCTTAAAGTTATTTACCTAATTTTAATCTCAAAGTTTGTTGTTATACATCAATTACTTATTTATTCAAGTTAAATCTTAAAGTTTGTTGTTGTTTTGGCTGTTTTACGAGTTATTGAGAACTTTTTTAAGAGAAAATTATCATCGCTTGAACAAGGATCTAGTTCTGAACAAACACGTGTCCATATATTTTCAAGAGTTACCATCGGATCCTAGAAAACGGCCTAATATTTCAACATATCATCCTGAAAAGTCGCCCAATTTTGTTTATGTTGTTATCTTTTTAGACCTAATTTTGGAAAGCAATCTGGTGGTGATACATTTATAAAGAGGAATTCACAGGTTGGAATAAAAAAGTCACACTCTCATCACATGTTAGAGGAGTCCCTAATTCTACTCACAATATTGCTTGGAAGAAATGTGGATATTTGATGAAACAAAATCAACATATTGAAGTTTTGATGTCCTAGCATTCTGAAACAATTCGTAACTTGTATCGAAGGCGGTTGACGGTCTCACATCATTTCCTTCGACCTCTATTAAAGCAATGATTGCCTTTCGTGGTCTTGATGAATCAATAGAATCTTCTAATCAAGGAAATTTTCTTGAAATGCGTAGATGGTTTGCTAAGAGAAAAAGAAAGTGAAACGAGTTGTATTAGAAAATGCTCCTAAAAATGATAAACTGACTTCTCCATCAATTCAAATGGAAATTGTTGATGTCGTCGCTGCGGAAAGCACTAAAGCTATTATTGACGACCTTGGAGATCAATTGTTTGCTATTCTTATTGATGAATCAAGAGACATATCTGATAAGGAGCAAATGGTTGTTATTTTGCGTTATGTTAACAAATATGGAAGTATTGTTAAGCAATTTTTTAGCATTGGTCACGGTACAGCAACAACAGTAGAATAGTTTAATACTAAATGTGGTTGCTTTCCAAGATAAAACTATATATATAAAATTGTTTTCTATTCATTTTATTTAGTATATATAAAAGCAGCCACATTTTGTTTATGTTGTTAATACTAAATATAAACAAAACACGGCCGCTTGTAACAACATAAACAATTTAGTATATAGTTCCAACTAAAAGTGGTCACATTTTGATTTCCGATATTGTTAATATATACTAAAGGACATGTTTGGCTATGGGGAATATAAACATTCCTATCCCAACTTTGAACATCAGAGGAAACCAAAATCTGCACTTATCAAAGTAAGGTTTTCGCGTCAAATTCAGGGCAGGATGAGTGAGTTCGGATGGTTTATGATTATGTTGTCTTGCCTTGGTGAGATAAAAAAAATGATTTTTTTATTAAAAAGAAGGAGTATAGTATGATAAAACTAAAAAGATAGAAAAGAAATTTCAATGAAAGAGTATAATATCCTTAATATATGATATCTTCTGTTTCAATATAAAAACATAAACAAGGAAAATGAATGGTGTCGTTTATGGTAGGTTATCTTATTAGGTCTCTTATGGTAGGAGAATTGATTACATTTTATTTTTCTTCTGCAAAATGAATCTCAACCACAAGATGTATTTGGAAGTATTTTAATGGTTGAGATTTGATTGTTTTGTCACCTTCTAAGATTTTAACTTTTTAACATATATATTGATTTAAAAAATACAACTGATTTTTAAATCACAATTAACAAAGGGCATTTTTGACATTGTTGAGAAAATAAATTGTAAATCCCAGAACCGCAAAAGTTGGAATAATACGTTGGAAAAGAACTTGGATTTCCATAACCAAGTTTTGTCCTTGTTTTCTTCATATGTTAAAGGTGATGATGAAGCAAGCATACAAACGTGCAATCATCATTCATACGGTTGCTGATAAATTGCAGAATACGGCGGCGGGCATAGCGGCTCCGTCGAGTACCATAAAAAAAATAACCGTGATTGACTTGTGGATTTGTAAAATAAGTATGTTCTTTCTCCTTGCCTTTCAAATCCGATAAAAACTACGAAAAAATCGTTGAAAATCATTGTGTATCGTGAGAGATCTGATCGGATCAGAATACTGGTCGAAAAAACCCGTTTTGAAGACGACGGGCAAAGAAGAAGACTTTAAAAAAAATGGCGAAAAAAAAACATATTCATAAAAACCATAATAAATTTTATATTCATTTTATTATGGATTTTGTGTGTGTCTGAATATAAATTTTATTTAGGCTTGTGTATCTATGTAAGATTTGCAATATATAAAAACCATAATAAAATGAATTAAATTATTGATTCTTTAATCACTATTCAAAGCTGGTAACAGCAATTAAATACAATCAAAATCTTAAAAATGCAAATGTGTATGTGTGGTACGGTTGGTTATGTATGTTGCCTGGGCTATAGGTCATTGGTTTGATTCTTGCTCCCTAAAATATGTTTTTCTTTTCGCCATTTTTTTTAAAGTCTTCTTCTTTGCCCGTCGTCTTCAAAACGGGTTTTTTTTCGACCCGTATTCTTATCTGATCAGATCTCTCACGATACACAATGATTTTCAACGATTTTTTCGTAGTTTTTATCGGATTTGAAAGGCAAGGAGAAAGAACACACTTATTTTACAAATCCACAAGTCAATCACGGTTTTTTTTTTATGGTATTCGCCAGAGTCGTCGTACCCGCCGCCTTATTCTGCAATTTACCAGCAACCGTATGAATGATGATTGCACGTTTGTATGCTTGCTTCATCATCACCTTTAACATATGAAGAAAACAAGGACAAAACTTGGTTCTGGAAATCCAAGTTCTTTTCCAACGTATTATTCCAACTTTTACGGTTCTGGGATTTACAATTTATTTTCTCAACAATGCCAAAAACGCCCTCTGTTAATTGTGATTTAAAAATTCAATTGTATTTTTTAAATCAATATATATGTAAAAAAATTAGAATCCTAGGAGGTGACAATAGAATCAAATCTCAGCCATTAAAACACTTCTAAATACATCTCGTGGTTGCGATTCATTTTACAAATAAAAAAAAAAAAATCAAGTCTCCTATCAATTTTGAATCTAAGAACTTCAACTTCTTAACTCTTGTCTCAAATCAATTAAGTCACCCAACCTCCAAACCACTTATCAATTAACCCAACACACGACTGATTCATACTTATTCAGATATTTTAAATTAATCAAATCGTTTATTAATTTGGTGAGAGGATGAGTGTATATATACTGACAATATTTATACGAAAATTGAGCAATTAAAAATAGAAAAGTAAGTAACTACAAAAACCAAAGAAAACAAAAAATAAGCCCAAGAGCAAAATTAAGGGTAAAATAAAAGAAAGTTGTTTTCATATGCATTGTTTTTTAGAAACACATAGAAATGACCAAAAAATCCTCAACGGTAATTAACTACCGCTGACTTCAAAACAGAAAATCGGCGATAATTAACTACCGCTGAATTTTTTGATCATTTCCATGTATTTCTAAAAAAAAAATGGATGAGAGAACAGCAACACTCAATAAAATTATAGATGAATGCTATTTCACTCTCTTTTGCACATAGATAGAATAGAAGCATGCAAATAGTACCCACATCACTAACATAAATAATTTATACTTACAATTCCCCAGTAGCCTAAAGAATAATAAGTTTATATAATACAACAAAACAATCTCTACATGAGGTTGAATTCTGAAGCCTTACCCCACCTATATTAATAATATTATAAATATTAAATATTATAGTACACGTTAGCAGAAGTTATCCTATATTTATTAATATAACAGCATTATATTACAAAATACTGGCCTTGGAAATTTTCCAACATAACCTCAATTGGCCTTTGAGGTATTCCATTCTCTACATCAGATGAGCAGCTCAAAGTCCTCATTTTCCTAACCTATACATTTAAAATAATGTGAATCACTGCTCCAGCTTATCATATACAGAGAAACACTCATTTAATCACAAAAATTAAAATTAAAATTAAAAAAATAGCATTGACTCAAAATAACAACTACCTTAATTTAAAGTATATAGTAACGCTCAAGCGTGTCTTGATGGATCTTCGTGTAACTGTGCTCCCCTTACATTAGGATCATCCTGCCACAATGAAGAAGCAACATTATTACTACTTAAGTGATCTTCGAAAAATAAAGTAGTAACGAGTAAATCATCAATTTAGTTTACGAGATTGTAGGGATCAAGCAATTTAGTTCATGAATCAACAAAATTTCAAGTTGGTCCTTGAATTGAAATTTCTCAAACACACAAACCGTTTGAGGCAATTTCAGAGACCGAATTGACGTCCCAACGAGATTAATGTGATCGAAGATTTAATTTTTCATGAATCATTTCAGAATTTCGTTATTCTCAATTATCAAATTGTCCGATCCCCACAACTTAAAGGATTATAATGATAACTTTTCAAACGGTAATAATATCTAAAAGGCTTCGAATAACCATACTAACCCTAATGCTGTATGTGAAACCAGTTCGCAAAAAATCCAGTTGTGCCTGCAAGTTTTGATTGTGTAAGTATTCATCAAACATTACAAGGGACAGAAAATCATCTTTAGTATTAGTGAACCATACCAAACCAGGCATGCTTTGATGTGCACCATAATAACCATCGTGGCTGGTTGGTATAGAACTCATTGGTCCCTATACACATAAAATAATTTGTGTTATTGCAAGTCAAGAAATATTTAACAAAAAACTAATCACCATTTCTTCTACACACCAGTCCTTGAAGAGTCTGTTGATTCCCGTAGTAATCATCACGTGTTGGTCCCATTAAGTTCAACTGAACAATCAGATAAGAGGATTATTAAGTTCACTCGTTGACCATAATAATAATAATATATATTAGAACTATTGCATTATGTGTATCATAATCATACCATTCCCTGCACACTCTGTTGTGCACCATAATAACCTTCGAGGGTTACTGCAGTTCTTGTGCTGAATTTGTCCTGCAAAATAAGTTCCTTTTAACTATAAGCATGACGAGTATTCATTTAACTAAGTTCAAATTCCCACTTCATGCTTGATAAACAAAAAAAAAAAATCCTCTAGGTTCACAATATGGTAAATTCCAATGAGTCTTCTATTGTTTTTTTTAAGTAGATATGAGGCCTGTATTTAATCTACAAGCTCAAAGTCCCCAAAATTATATGATCAAACACACTTTGATAGGTTAACTAGTAATGTAGGAGGACAAACCATTTGTTGCATGTTGTCTAGTGCCCCGACAGTCATCACTTCTGCCTCCGAGTTCACCTACAATCCAACAAGGAGGTTATGACAGGAAGCGAAAAAGGTCTACCAGTCAACTTTATAGAAACAACAAACCTTTTTCTTTTTAGTTGGATTCTTCTTTTTGTTTGACTTTCCCATATTTCTACTTTGGGTATCTTCTTCAATGGAAAGCTGACCATGAGCCCCTGATGTACCAGCTTCTGTAGGACTCTTGCTAGAATTGTTAACACTCACGCAACTTTTGTGTGCCTCATTTAGTGCATGGAATGCAATACTATAACTATCTTGAGACAATGATCCCTCTTCGCTCAGTTTTAATGATCGATGACACAAATCATTGTATCGTTGCACCCTAGCCAGCATATGTTCAGATTCTTCTCCCGTGACATTCCTGACCTTTGCATCTTTTGTCCACCGTTTCAAAACATATTGAGATGGGAACACTGAATGGCCAGAATATTGAAGAACCACCAATGCATGTCGACAAAGATAACCTTTATATTCAAATAGTCGACATATACAAGACACCTCTGATTTTACTTCATTCACCACAACAAAAAAGTCTCTGTTTATTTCCATATCATGCACCCTGTGAACAACGTTTGTCTCATCCTGCCTGTCAAGTTTAGGATGACAAGCCACTGCACCAATAATCTCAGCTTGGATCTTCTTGAATACTGTATGGGTGCAAATCCCTGCAACACTCTTTTCTAAAGGTGAAGGAGTTTTCAATGTTGCCACTTTATTCCAAGTATCAGAATCTGCTTTTGCCTCCTCTTCATACCTGTCTTGCAAGATGGTTTCATACAGTTTAACAAAATCTTGCACATAGGTCTTCCTATGAACATATTTGTCAAAGAAGGAATTTACACTTTCAGATCGTTGGGCAGTAGACATGCCACCTAAGAACACATCCTTCATGAATGTTGGTGCCCATAACTTGCGATCTTCATACAAAGACTGCATGCATTCATCCTGTCGAAGCTCAAATCTATCCAAAATTTTCTCCCATCTATTGTCAAAATCATCACTTGTCAATGACCTATATATGCATTTTTCAAATTTTGCCATAAAATTCTCATGTTTTTTAATTACAGGAGCTAAATTTTCAGATACCTTCCCCAGTATATGCCATAAGCAAATACAATGGCAAGCACTAGGAAATACATCTGAAATAACTGATTTCAAAGTTATGTCATGGTCAGTAATTATAACTTTTGGAGCTTGACCACCTACACCTTTCAGCCATGTTTGTAATAACCAAGAATATGTTGCGGCACTTTCATCTGATATCAAGGCACACCCAAGTAATATAAATTGGTAGTGCTGGTTCACCCCAACAAAAAGTGCAAGAGGCATCTTATATTTGTTTCTAACATAGGTGGTATCAAATGACACTACATCACAGAAGTTGATATAGTCATGCCTACTTTTAGCATCAATCCATAAAAGATTTTTCAGCCGTTGATCCTCACCAAGATCTACTGCATAAAAGAAGTTAGAATTCATACTTTGCATCTGAATAAAAAAATCAAGCATAAGTTTAGCCTCCCCAAACTCCAGACCCAAATTACGACCTTTATCGAACGGATTCTTTTCATTCTTGATACCAACCACAGTTTTGTATTCTGCAAACTGCCTGGCCATCACAGCATACATTCTTCTTGTTTGTTCACTTACTGCCTGGGCTGGTAAAAGTTCGTGATTATGCTCCTTCACAAAGCTATGAATGACCCATTTCCCATCTTGCCTTCTTTTTACATGCATGCTTGCTTTACAGTCGGTCTTAGAGCAAGATCTTCGACCAGTTGAATTTTCAGATTCTTGCTTGTTCTGTCGAGCTCGTGGTCGATTGAAGGATTTATCATACTCTCGTTTTGTTCCATATCTGGAACAAGCAAACTTTGCATCTATAAATTCTCTTGAGGTTTTTGAACGGCGACTATTTTGTATTGCAGTGTTGAATCCCATTGATCGAGCATATTCTTGGTAGAAAGAATAAGCTTCCCCATGAGACTCGAATTCCATACCAGAAAGTGGCTCAAGATTTGTATCTTCCTTAAACATTGCAATATCAACTGTGGGGGAATTCAGATCTCCACCATTTAGAGCATGTACCTCAATGCCAGCTTCAACCATATGTCTGTCGTCCATACCTCCATTGTGCAATTTTTCTTCACCTTCCAACATGTTATCAAGTGTAGTTGTTTCTTCTTCTTCTTCCTTATCATGTTCACCAGTGGGTAACCTGAGATCTATATCCATGATGAGAACAACTTGCTTTGATGATTTTAAGAGTACTGAAAATTATAAAGAATAGAAATTATGTCAAGCCATCAAGAAGTGTAACAGACATGGAATTTTAATTTAAAACCAAAGGTGGAAAACATAATTCTGCTAGTGCCAATGCATCAAGCAGTTAGCTCATGTTTAAGAGAAATGACAGTTCATAAGCATTGTACAAAATTTGCAACATCAATCATTAATCAATGCTCCTAATTTAGAAGTGGCAGGAAACTTATAGAAATGGTCCAAATCCTCTAAATTTAGAAGAAGTGGCAGGAAACTTATAGAAGTGGCAGGGGAAAATATAAAATTGTAAACCAGATGTCTATAGATGGTTGGATGAGAGGAAGAATGTTTCAGGTATCATTTGTAATAGAAAGAAGAATTGATCAAATAGAGGATAGAAAATCAGATAAAACAGACATAATAGAAAACCAATAGAATCCCTAGTTAGAAGAGTCGGTCAAATGGAGGATAGATTACTGTGTAGTGGTAGGCAGACCAAGAAAGCATCAATCAAAGTGGAACTATTAAGATCTAGAATTAAATGGCCTCATTGAAGATTTGGTTTTGGACAAACCATCTTGGCATCAGGCTATTCATTAGTCAACTTAGCTAGTGGAAAAAAGTTTAGTTTCTGTTGTACTGTTCCCTATTTCCCCCTTTTCAACATCAATAGCTATTTATTTAGACCAATCAATATATACTGTTTCCTTTTTCCCCATTTTCACCATCAATACCTGCATATTTAGACCAATCAATATATACTGTTGAAAGATGAGGTAGGGAAGAACCAAGCATCAAGTGCTTTTCTTTTCCAATTGACAGTAAAAGTATATTATTTGTTATGCCCCTTGATGAAAGATAAGCTACAGACATTTAATGTTATAAGAAATCACTAAACCCATTCTTTTTTTAGTTCTGATGGTAAGAGAATTTGCATCTCCGATTACATCTCATTATCTCCTGCAAGTGTGTTTCTTCCATGATTACATTGTCTAATGTACCCATCTACCTAGTCATAATCTAACTCTGCTTTTTCTGGAAGGGAAAAACTTCCATGAATTGCACAATTAAACAAGACCAACACTGATGAAATACTACAGCTTTGAAAACCACTGAGGCTTATATATCTTCCCACACACTGTTACTCAGTCAATCTGGAAATGGGTGCTACTAGACACCTCAGAACACTCACTATATATGCACAAAAGTTATAGAAATTAGAAAATGTCGTGTTTCAAGTGATCAATTAAAACCACTTGAACCAAGTTGGATCATAAACCAACATCGACAGTTTTTAGAAAACCATAAATCACATGCTAAATTCAATCCAAACCAACATGTAGTGGAAATAATATAGCATTGAAGTGTGAAAACAAGGAGACCCCTACACAAAAAGAAAATTGGAGGAAGGAAAAACAATCTTCTTAAATCCCATTCCCACCTAAAATGGATGAACAGAATGATAACTGGTGCTTTATGATGCAAGAATTGGTGTGGCTAGGAAGGACTGTGTCGTATTACCTAAGATGTGTAAATAAGTGGTTCAACTTTTAAGTGATTAAATAAAGCATGTTTGGCAATTTTTTTGTCACCAAAGTGAATGCCTGATGGACAGAGGTGTACTTTTACACATTTAGTAAAGTCTGAGGCTTTTTTTAACCCTTTCTAAAAACTCAAACGCTTTTCATTTACAATGAAACTTTGTATAGAGCCATTATTATCATTTAGCAAAACGCATAAAGAAGAAAAATAGACTAATGCATCCCACTTTCAGACTAACAGGGAAAATCTAGCATTCAGCAAAATCATAAAAATATAAGCCATGCAACTTTAGTCAGGGAATCATGATGCAGAAAAAGAAAATGACTAGCCTAAGTATTAGCAGAGCACAAACATAAACATTAGGAGAAAGAGATATATTCAACCAAAGGATCCACAAAAATTCATTCATATTGAGTACTGCTATCCCAATAAAAGATTCCAAGACCTTTGATTTCAAAAGACCTGTTATGCCAGGAAATATACCCTGATTTTGAGTTAGAATCTGAAAAACAGATTCACAATATATACTTGTAAAAATTATGTATCCTCCTAGCAAAAGCAGTTAACTCTGATGAGAAAAAACATAACATGATACTGCAATACAGGCGTAGTTAGGAAACCTCATTTAGCTATGCAAGAAATCATGCCAAGAAAGATTACATAGACCATAAGACTTTATTCTAGATTCAGAAACAGCCTTTAAGTTACAGCAGAAATGAAATTTCCAAAGCAATTTTATAAGCTCCAAGACTCTCTCACATTACATTTTCTAAGTCAAATACCGTTAGCTTAAATAAAATTAGACTTCTCATTTTTCTTTGATTAATATCATATAGAAGGGAAGCATTATTGCAACAGTTTAGGTTGTTGCCATTTGACTTGATGGTCATGAGTTTGATTTATGCAACCCGCTTGTTCTAAAATTGACCTAAAGCCAGTTATATCTATGAAAAAAAATTCAAGATCTTTTAGAGAATACTGTGTTTGATCTCGAAATATTTGGAAATTTTCTACGATATACCATATAATAACAGAAGTGGCTTCAGTTCCATTGCCAACTTGTGCTATAATAAAAAAGCAAATAGTTTGGAGAGAAGTATACAAATGCAACAGTTTAACCTTACATTCTAGGCAGCATTACATTGAATTGTTCTATATAAGTGCAGAATAATTCACTTAGAGAAGACATTCCATCAAAAACCACGACTCCAATAAAATGACCAAGAAAGGGCGTAAAAGCCGCAACAGTGGTATAATGGTATATGTCCAAGAAAAAGATGAAGCCTAGCTCATGATGACAATAATTCCAACATTATTAATAGATTTGGATCTAGGGAAACAGAGAGTTCGAGACAAAACAAAAATCTGAAAACTGAAAACGTCAATTGTATTCTGAATCTGTGTTGCTGAGAGCTCAGTTTTGGACTTACATAGGGATCATAGTCAGCTACAAAGGTAACGCCTCTAACAGATTCATAACAACTGTTAACAGCTGTCACTAACAACAGCCTTTCATATACGTGCGTAGATACATTAAATCATAGTCAAATACATCATAGAAAGAAAGAAACAAACAAATACTCTGACAATCATTTACGACGAAATACGGAAATCATTCTAAATTAAATGCAAAAGAACCCCAATGTCAACCAACACAATTCAGCCTGTTTTCTGAAATCAAACAAACAAGAAGCACAACAAGGTAACCTATCTAAGTTCCAATTGGAAACTGAAAAATTAAAATTTCAAACACAACACAACTCTATCATCATGCAGCAGATAAGAACTCATCCACACACACCAACTCCATCACAAAAAGAACATAATCGAAAAAACTATAATAGTGAATTCATTCATTCAAGCCACATTTTCCATATCGAAATTCTATTAAATCAAACATAAAAGAAAACAACACAGCGTGCACATTCAAATTGACGATAAACTTGGCAGAATCACAGCACCGCAATTTCAATAAAACCTAAACTTTAAAGCTTCAACAAAATCACGATGCCACCCTGATTTCGTCAAGCTCACTATCAACTCAAACATGTATTAAAACCAATGTCATCAATCGCGGATCACGAGAAATAGCAATTTCATCGAATTTCGCTATGCTATAGTGCTATACTGCCGATATTCGACAAACTTTGTATTAAATAGTGTATCGCAGAACAATAAAACCTAAACTTTAAAGCTTCAACAAAATCACAATGCCACCCTGATTTCGTCAAGCTCACTATCAACTCAAACATGCAGTAAAACCAATGTTGTCATTCGCAATCACGAGAAATAGCAATTTGTTCGAATTTCACTATGTTATAGTGCTATAGTGCCGATAATTGACAAACTTTGTATTAAATAGCGTATCGCAGAACTTCGCTATGCGATAGCGCTATAGTGCCGATAATCGACAAACTTTGTATTAAAGAGCGTATCACATAAGAATAGCAGTTAATTCAAATTCCACTACGCTATAGCACCGCCAAAACTACTATTTGACAACACTCACTAAAACAAACAATAAAAACTCAAACAGACTGCCACCTCATACAGTTCTATACCTAACTAACTCGAATCGAAAGCATATATAAATAAATGAGCTGCATTGGTTAATGAGCTCCAATATAAACGAATTGTTCAGAAGAACCGGAGTTCGATTCCTGAGTGGAACAAACTTTTGTCAGATTTTACCTATCTTTCGACCGAACTTTGGATTATCAGAGTCCGAGAACCCGAAGGTTAACATAGTATAAATAAGTAAATAAATAAATACATTAATTTCAAATAAAAAATCACCAAAACTAAATATAATGTAAAATGTAAAATAAGCATGTTCCAACTCATAATAGATAATAATTAACGATTTAATGATACTAAAAAATATTAAAATAAAAAATAAAAAAACAAATCTAAGGAGAAAATTAAAACTAGCTATTAGTGTGAAATTGAAGGTACCTGAGAGAAAATATATGAAAACTGAAGATGGTGGTGGTGATGGTGATGATCTGAAACAGAAAGTGGTGTGGAAGAAGAGATTAGAGAAAGAGTTCACGCGAGGTGTATGAGCGTGAGATGGTTAGGGTTTACAAACGCATTCGATTTGTTTCGTTTACCAATCCTCTCTCTTCATCACTTCTTGCGTTATCTCACCGCTCACTTCGCACGTGTCGGATACCTTCCATTTTATTGTTCAAGTTTTTTTATTTTTTATTTGCCACGTCATTTCCCGCTCGAGATTGTTTAATAATGTGTTGTGTATGAATGGGTGATGACAACTATGACATAGCGCGTGTTATTTTGCATAATGGATGAGGCGTTACTTACCTTGTCCTTTTTTTTTCTAGTAAGAGTTTTTTTTTTTTTTTTTTTTTCAATTAAGGTGGG